>Ga0153918_1000179_pt1 | contig 41060 bp, 39 predicted proteins | sample TSFL002MetaG_FD_104687 | JGI IMG/M metagenome (GOLD analysis project Ga0153918, IMG submission 104687) | Attine ant fungus gardens microbial communities from Florida, USA - TSFL002 MetaG | ecosystem: Host-associated > Fungi > Mycelium > Unclassified | place: USA: Florida, Paynes Creek Historic... | reverse complement strand
GAGGGCGCGGTGGAGCTCGTCGACGGTCGCCGGGCGGAACGCGTTGCGCACCTCGGGGCGGTCGATCGCGACGCGCGCGATGCGGCCCGAGACGTCGTGGTGGTACGTGACGTCGGCGAGCGCCTCGAAGCCCGGGACGTCGCGCCATTCGGCGGGGTCGAAGAGGTCGGACACGTGCTCGCGGCTCATGCGGTCAACGCTACCGCGGGAGCCCGCACGGCCGACGCCGGGGCTACCAGGGCAGCGAGGTCTGCGGCAGCACGCCGCCGCCGATGATCAGCTGCACGAGCGTGTTGCCGACCAGCCAGGCCGGCACCGCGCCGATGACGAGCGCGATGACGAGCGCGACCACCGAGGCGCGGCGAGTGCTCTTGTACCAGAAGCCCCACACGGCGGTGACGATGGCGCTGAAGCCGACGAGGCCCGACACGATGATCCACGCCTCGATCTCGCTCTTGACGGAGATGCCGAGCAGGTTCGAGAGGTAGAGGAAGAGGATGAAGTTCGAGATCAGCGTCAGGAACGACAGGAAGAACGACCACTGCGCGGCGTGCCATGCGCCCGGGTCGAAGAGCTGCCGGTACCACGGGTAGCGGCCCCTGGGCTTCGCCTCGCCGTGCCGCACGTCTCCCCCGCCCTGGACGAACCGGTGACGGCGTTCGCGCGGGTCGGCCGTCCCGAGGAGCGAGTCGGTCTCGCGGGCGGGAGCCGTCCGAGCGGGCTGCGTCATGAGGTCATTCCTGTCCTGGCCGGGGCCTGTGGGCTGGCCCTCCAGGGTACATGCCTTCGGGATTCGGGACCGCGGCGGCGGGGACAATGGATGCGTGAGCAGACGCCCCCGCCCCGACGAGCCCGGGCCCGAGACGGCCCCGGCGCCGCCCGCCGCCGAGACCGCCCGCCCCGCCCCGCCCCCCGCGCTGGCGGACGTGCTCGAGCGGACCACGATCGTGACGCTGCCGCTCGCGACGCGTTTCCGCGGCGTGCTCGAGCGCGAGGTCGCGATCGTCGAGGGGCCAGTCGCGTGGACCGAGTTCTCGCCGTTCCTCGAGTACGGCGACGTCGAGGCCTCGGCCTGGCTCGCGGGCGCGCTCGAGTTCGGCTTCGACGCCTCGCTCGACCGCATCCACACGGGCTGGGTCGGCGTCAACGCGACCGTGCCCGCCGTCGAGGCCTCCCGGGTCGCCGAGGTGCTCGCTCGCTTCGGCGAGTGCCGCACCGCCAAGGTCAAGGTCGCCGAGCCCGGCCAGTCGCTCGCCGACGACGTCGCCCGCGTGGCGCGCGTGCGCGAGCTCATGGGGCCCGACGCCGCGATCCGCGTCGACGCCAACGGCGGCTGGACGGCGGACGAGGCCGTGCGCGCCCTCGAGGCGCTCGCGCCGCTCGGGCTGCAGTACGCCGAGCAGCCGTGCCGCACGGTGGACGAGCTCGCGCGCGTGCGCGAGCGACTGCGGGGCGCCGTGCGCATCGCGGCGGACGAGTCGGTGCGCAAGGCGTCCGACCCGCTCGCGGTCGCCCGGGCGGGCGCCGCCGACGGCGTCGTCGTGAAGGCGCAGCCGCTCGGCGGGGTGCGTCGGGCCGCCGCGGTCGTGCGCGAGGCGGGCCTGCCGGCGACGGTCTCGAGCGCGCTCGACTCGTCGGTCGGCATCGCGATGGGCGCCCAGCTCGCAGCAGCCGTGGCGGGCGACGCGGAGCGGTTCGGCGCCCCCGCGGGCGGCTTCGACGCGGGGCTCGGCACCGTCTCGCTCTTCGAGGCGGACGTCGCGGTCTCGCCGCTGCGGCCGGTCGACGGACGCATCCCGCTCGCGCCCGTCGAGGTCGACCGGGCGGCGCTGCGGAGCCTCGCCGCGCCCCGCGACCGCGACGCCTGGTGGCGCGAGCGCATCGCCCGCTGCCACGCCCTGCTCGCGGCGTCCACCGCCTCCGCATCGATCGAATAGAATCTTCGACGCATCCGCATCTCTCGAGTCGATGGAGAGTCCGTGTCGAACCCGACCGCGCCGACGAGCACCGCGCGACCTCCGCAGCCCGCATCCGGCCGCGACATCTCGCTCACGCAGCTGCGCTACTTCGTGCGCGCCGCCGAGACCGAGAGCATGAGCCGCGCGGCCGAGTCGCTCTTCATCGCGCAGTCCGCCGTGTCGACGTCGGTGGCGAACCTCGAGCGGGCGCTCGGCGCCGAGCTGTTCGTGCGGCACCGCGCGAAGGGCCTCTCGCTCACTCGCGACGGCGCCGTGTTCCTGGAGCGGGCGCGCACGATCCTCGCCGACCTGGAGGAGGCGGCGAACATCGTGAGCCCGCGCCATCTGACGGGCGACTACGCGGTGGGCTGCTTCCCCACGCTCGTGCCCTTCTGGATGCCGGGGGCGTGCGACGGCCTCGCCGAGCGCTTCCCCGAGCTGACCGTGCGGGTTCGGGAGATCCGGCACGACGAGATCGCGCCGGCCCTCCTCGCCCGGGAGCTCGAGGCCGTCTTCACCTACGACTTCCCCAGCGTCCCCGGGGTCGAGTTCACGCACCTGGCCGACGCCCGGCTCTACGCGATCGTCGGCGACGACTCGCCGCTCGCCGAACGAGGCCGGGCGACGCTCGCCGAGCTCGCGGCGACGCATCCGCTCGTGCTGCTCGACATGCCCGGCAGCACCGACTACTTCACGCGCACGCTGCTCGACCGCGGCGTCGAGCCGCGCATCGCGTACCGCTTCGGCAGCTACGAGGCCGTGCGCGCGATGGTGGCGCGGGGGCACGGGTTCTCGCTGCTCAACCAGGAGCCTCGGACCGACCGCACCTACGACGGACTGCGGGTGCGCCGCGTGGAGATCGCCGACGAGCTCGAGCCGCTGCGCATCGGCCTGGCCCACCTGGCCGGCCGGGCGCTCTCGCGCAAGGGCATGGCCTTCCTCGAGGAGTGCGAGCGGCTGCTGGCGGGCGGCTAGCGAGGCCTCGCGGAGAAGAGCCGGGCTGAGCCGAGCCGGGCCGGCGAGGGGCACGCCGACTGCGGCGCCGGCGCCCGCCCCTCGTCGCCGAACCGGAGTCGCCGAACCCGGGTCCCTGGCAGGACCTGACGCGAATATCGCGACAGCCCCGCCCAGCAACCCGGGTTCGGCGATCGAAGACCGGAGCCGGCCCGGAACCGGTCGGGCACGGAGACCCGCCCGCCCTACGAGGAGAGCGTCCGCCCCTCCCGCACGCGCTTCCCGAGCGCGTAGCCGACGAGCCCGAGCACCAGGATGCAGCCGAGCGTGCCGAGCGCGAACGCCTCGAACTGCCCCTGCGAGACGCCCCAGACCTCCTCGAAGTCGTACTCGACGCCGAGCAGCGACTCGAGCGTGCCGGGGAAGACCGCCACCCAGGTGCCGAGCAGGATCCACGCGAAGCACACGGCCCCGAGCGCCGTGAAGACGCCGTCGGAGACGGGCACCTTGAAGGGCCGCGGCGCTTCCGGCCGCTTCGTGCGCAGCCGCACCGCCGCGGGGATGGCGATCAGGTAGCTCATGAGGAATGTCGAGATGGAGATCGTGAGCACGACGCCGAACAGCGCCGACGACGAGCCCGTGAGCTGCATGGCGGCGAGCATGAAGACCGTCGCCACGACGCCCGAGAGCGTGTTGACCCGCACGGGCGTGCCCAGCCGGTCCTGGAACTTGCCGAAGAAGCCGCCGAAGAACGAGCCGTCGGCCGCGGCCATCGCCTGCATCCGGTCGGAGATGATCATCCACGCGCCGCCCTGCGAGACGAGCACGAAGCAGAACACGACGGCCGAGACCGCGAGCATGGTCTCCTGCGCGGGCCCGAAGACGGTGTACACCTCGGCGATGGCGTCGAACAGGCCGCTGATGCCGGTGATCTGGTCGAGCGGCACGACGAGGAAGATCGCCAGGATCGGCAGCAGGTAGCTGGCGGCCGCGATGAGCGAGGAGCGCGCGATCGAGATCGGCACGTCGCGGGCCGGGTTCTTCATCTCACCGGCCGCCGAGTTGCCCGACTCGAAGCCGAGGAACGAGAAGAGCAGCAGCGGCGTCACGCCGAGGAGTCCCGCGACCGTGGGGCTGAAGTCGGCGAGCCCGAGCCCGTTGAAGCCGTGCTGGAAGCCGTAGGCGGCCGTCACGACGAGGAAGAAGAGGAGGAACGCGATCTTGACGAGCGCGCCGAGCGACGGCAGCCACTTGCCGTGCTTGAGGCTGATCACGGCCGAGCCGACGGTGATCCAGATGAAGAGGAGCTTGAAGGCGTAGTCGCCGAGGCTCCCCTCCTCGACGGGGCTCACGTACGCCGACCAGGTCTCGACGGCCACGAACGACATGGCGCCGCCGACCCACACGGGCTGGGTGACCCACGTGAGGAGCGAGGCGATGGCGGCGGTGACGCGGCCGAAGGCGAGCTTCGTCCACACGTAGACGCCGCCCTCCTCCGTGAACGCGCCGCCGGTCTCCGCGAAGATCAGGCCGTACGGGATCATGAAGGTGATCGCGAGCACGACCGTCCAGGTGAACGTCTCGGCGCCGTAGCCGGCGACCTGGCCGAGCACCTCGATCGAGACGACGGCGGCGACCACGAGCAGCATGATGTCGAGGCGGCCGAGGCTCTTCTGCAGGTGCTTGGTCTGCTGGGCGACCATCGCGGTCGTGGTCGGCGGTTCCACGGGGGCGGCCTTTCCGTCGGGGTGACCGGCGCTGCGCTGCGCCGGGGCGGTCGTCGTCGGTGATGCCACGAGCTCGCCCTTTCTGTCTGGTCGATCTGGGGATGCGGGCGCGACGCTGCGCCAGCACGGGAGCGCGCCGGCGACCGCTCTGCGGCCGCCGACGGAGTGCGGGGAGCGGGGCGCTACGCGCAGCCGCAGCCGCAGCCGGAAGCGGCGCCGGGGCCGGCGCCGCCCGGCACGGCGTCCGCCGTCCCGCAGTGCGCACCGGCCGCGCCCGAGGGCGACGGCGGCACGTCGAGCGCCGGGTTGGCGTCGAAGAAGCCCGTGGGCTTGAGCGTGAAGCCCGTGGTGTCGACCGGCATGATCGGCCAGTCCTCGACCCGCGGGAAGTGCGTGAGGCCGAAGCTGTGCCAGAGCACGACGTCCTGCTGGTCGAGCGACCGGTCGGCGGCGACGTACTGCGGCAGGCCCGGCAAGCCGACGCTCTGGTTGACGAAGTCGCCCGTCGGGTAGCGCTCGTCCTCCGCGAAGCGGGTGACCCACACGTGGTCGGTCGCGAACGCGGCGCGCTGCGAGATGGATGCGTCGGGCGCCGCGGCGAGCGTGGGCTGCCCCTCGGCGAAGAGCGTGTAGGCGACGGGCGCGCCGACGACGTTGCGCTTTCCGGTGTTCGCGAGCTCCCACACGCGGCCGAGCGAGCCGTCGGCGCTGCGGCGGGCGCCGAGCTCGCTGGTCAGCTGCGTGCGGCGGCGGGTGAAGGCGTTGCCGTGCGGGTTGCCCTCGCCCTTCGGCACGCGCTGGAGGTCGAGCTCGAAGACCGAGTTCTCCTGCCCGTCGATCGCCAGATCGAGGCGCGCGCAGAAGAGGTGCTGGTGGAAGGGGGCGGCGAGGCCCGGCGCGATGGGCGAGGCGTAGGGGTAGCCGTTCCCGGGGTCTCGCGCCGTGAAGACGATGCCGGTGGCCTTCGCCTCGAACTCGATCGTGCCGTCGAGCGAGAAGTACCAGTAGAAGCCGTAGTCGTAGTTGCCGACCGTGGTGAAGAACGAGACGACCAGGCGGCGCTGCCGGCGCGAGGAGTGGTGCCCGGCCCACTCGTCGGTGTGCTTCCAGAGCAGGCCCGCGTCCTCCTCGTGGATGCAGATGCCGTTGCGGATCTCCCGCGGGTTGCCGAAGTCGTCGGCGACGACGGGCGAGAGGTAGGTGATCTCGCCCAGGCAGTCGCAGCCGAGCTCGAGCGAGTTCGCGTCGCGGCCGACGAGGTACTCGCCCGTGTCGAAGTAGTTCTGCCACGAGCGGTAGGGCGCGGGGTCGCCGTAGGGCACGACCATCTCGGCGATGGAGGCGCGGTGCAGCACGTCGCGGCGGACGCCGCGGTCGTCGAAGGCGATGCGGCTGAGCACGAGCCCCTCGCGGGCGTCGAAGCCGATGTGGAACGACCATTTCTGCCAGGAGATGACGTTGCCGTCGAGGGTGAAGCTCGGGCCCTCCGGCTGCACGATCTCGATGGGCTTGAGGTCGGTGCGCAGCGGGCCGGTGAGCCGCTCCTCCTCGAAGTTCCCGTCGGTGATCGGGTCGTCCGCCGGGCCGTCGTCGATGATCCGCACGACGCGGCGCTCGATCATGTCGACGAAGGCGACGAGCCGGTCGATGGGGTTGCCCCAGGCGTACTGCCCGGGTTCGGTCTGCCGGAAGGCGAGGCCGCGCAGCAGCCGGCGGCCCTCCTCGTCCTCGTAGTCGAAGACGCCGGCCGACAGGGGCGCGACGCGGGTCCGGGCGGGCTCGAGGCCGCGGGCGGCGAGGGCCGCGCGCCAGCCCTCGTCGGCGGCGAGGATCTCCTCGATCGCGGCGAACTCCTCGATGAGCACGGGTGCCTGGCCTTCCGTGCGGGGGTCGACCTCGCGGAGGGCGTCGATCGTGCCGGCATCCAGGTCGAGGTCGACGTCGAGCTGGATGCCGGTGGCGGTGTCGAGCGTGATGGCGCGGGCGCGGCGGTGGGGAGCCTCCGCCGTGCGGCCCTCGAGATGGGCGAGCAGCTCGGCCTTCGCGGGCTCGCGGAGCCCGAGGTAGGCGACCCGCACCGTCTCGCCGAGGCGGCCCGCGGCGGCCAGCAGGTCGCGCGCCGCGACGATCTCGTCGGGCGAGAGCGCGTCGAGCGGGTGGCGGGTGGTGGTGCGCTGGGTCGTCGGCATGTCGTCGTCCTCGATCTCGTGCGGCGGGGTGATGCGCGGGCGGGCCGGGCGGGAGCCGGTCCGAGCTGTTGGAACCAACGGTCCCGCAGCGAGTGCATCAAGTCCAATGCAAAGAACAGGTGGTTCGCATCGATCGAATGGATGCCGATTAGTGCGCGGCGGTGCTTCGCAGCCTCGACTCCGGCATCCTTGGCGATTCCTTGGAGCGCCCGCGAGAGGCTGGCGGCGCGGCTCGCGTCGCGCTCGGCCCTCGCGTCTCCCCTTCCGCACGGGCCGGCCGGCGCGGGCCCGTGACGCAACGACCACGGCAGGTGACCAGACGATGAACGCACGCGCCGCGAACCCCGCGAACCGGCTCGACCCCATCCCGGAGCACGACTCCCTGAACCCTCCGGAGGTGCCGCCGGAGCGGTCGACGGCGAGGCCGCGCGGCATCCTCCGCCCGGCCGGACGTCCCGTGACGGGACTCGTCGTGACCACGGTCGTCGGCCTCGCGCTGATCGGCGCCGGGTTCGCGCTCAGGTCGAACCCGATGGACCTGCCGATCGTCGCGGAGCTCAACGGCATTCACGCGGGCGTCTGGGGCGCCATCGCGGACGGCGTCTACCGCGGGTTCGAGCCGGTCGCCGCGATCGCGCTCACCGTCGTCCTGGCGGCGGTCGTCTGGGGCGTCTCGCGCTCCATCCGCACGGCCGTCGCGTTCGGCGCGATCGTCGCGCTCGTGTGGCTGCCGACCGCCCTGATCAAGCTGCTGGTGGACCGGCCGCGACCGGATCTCGCGGCGCTGCCGAACCCGCCGACGCACCCGCAGCTCGACGGCTCGTTCCCGAGCGGGCACACGGCGTTCGTCACCGCGCTCTCGATCGCGCTGTGGTTCCTGCTCCGCGACACGCACTGGGCCGCGGCGATCGCGGTGGCCGGCGTCCTCGCCACCGGCCTCGTCGCGACGGCCGTCGTGAGCGACGGCTTCCACTACCCGACCGATGCGCTCGCCTCGATCCTGTGGGCGTGCGCGGCCGCGCCCACGGCCCGCTGGCTCGTCGTCGACGTCCTGCTCGCCCGCTGGCGCGGCCGCGAGGGGGCGCACCGGCACTAGCCGCGCCGCCCGCCGCACCGGCGGCCCGCCGAACGAAGTATGGGTTCCGCTTCCTCGTATGGCATACGAGGAAGCGGAACCCATATCTCTGTCGCCCCGGCCGGTTCCGACCGCGACCGACAGGCGACGGCGCCCGTCGGGTCTACAGGCCCGAGTAGGCGTGCAGCCCCTTGAAGAAGACGTTCACGACGCCGAAGTTGAACATGACGGTCGAGAAGCCGACGATGGCGAGCCAGGCCGAGGGCGTGCCTCGCCAGCCCTTCGTCGCGCGAGCGTGGATGTAGCCGGCGTAGACGACCCAGATGATGAACGTCCACACCTCCTTGGTGTCCCAGCCCCAGTAGCGGCCCCACGCGCGCTCGGCCCAGATGGCGCCCGCGACGAGCGTGAACGTCCACAGGATGAAGCCGACGATGTTGATCCGGTAGGCGAGGTTCTCCAGCCGGTCGGCGTCGGGCAGCGACGCGAGGAACGGGATGCGCGGCTGCACGCCCGCCTTCTGCTGCGCGATGCGGCGCACCTGCAGCAGCTGCAGCACGCTCAGGCCGAAGCCGAGGGCGAGGCAGCCGGTCGCGAGCGACGCCACGAAGACGTGGATGACCAGCCACACCGACTGCAGCGCGGGCACGAGCGGCACGACGTCGACGTAGAAGCCGAGGCTCGCGATGCCGAGCACGATCGTCACGAAGCCCGAGATGAAGGTGCCGAGGAAGCGCAGGTCGGCCCACACGCGCGAGAGGAAGAACACCAGCACGATGAGCAGCGTCGAGGTCATCGAGAACTCGAACATGTTCGACCAGGGCACCCGGCCCGCCGCGATGCCCCGGGTGAGCGCGGCGCCGAGGTGCGCGACCCAGCCGACGCCCATGAGCACCATGGCGATGCGCAGCGACGCCGTCGCGCGGGTGTCGCGCCAGCCGTCGCGCTCCTCCGCGCGGGTGCGGCCGAGCGCGGCCGAACCGGCGTGCGGGGTCGTGTCCGCGCCGTCGCGGGCATCCTCGAGCACGACGGTCGAGCCGCGGCCGGCCGAAGCCGCGCCCGCGCCGACCGCCGCCAGCTCGCGCCGCCTGGTGGCGCCGACCGCCGAGGTGGATGCCGTGCGCGCCGCGCCGCGGCCCGCGAGGTCCATCGCGAAGGCGACGAACGCGGCCGCGTAGAACGCCATGGCGACGTACAGGAGGACGTTCGACCAGCTCGAAAGCGTTTCAGTCATGCTCACCGCTCGGGTTTCTCCGGCGTCCGGCCGGTCTCGTTCAGGGTTCCAGTGTGCGCGTTCGCGAGCTCGTCCGCATCTTCGGCGAGGCTCGCCTCGCCGGCCGCCGCGTCGACGCCCGGGGCCGCGGTCGCCTCCGCGCCCGCATCCGCCGAGTCGGGCGACGCCGACGAGTCGGGCGCGCTTCCCGGTCCGGCCTCGCCCACGATGCTCGCGATCGCCTCGGCGTGCGCGTCCTGCACGTCGTTGACGGCGGCGGCGAGCTGCGGGTCCTCGCCACGGGCGAGCCCCGCGTACTCGACGAGGAGCGTGCCGTCGACCTGCGGGATCGCCTTCACCCACACGCGCCGGCGCGGCACGAAGAGCGAGGCGAGCAGCCCGAGGATCGCGAGCACCGCGCTGATGAAGACGGGCGCCTGGGTCGGGTCGCTGTGGATGTCGAAGGAGGCGTACCGCGGCACCTCGTCGAGGGTCACGGTGCCGAGCCCGTTCGGCAGGTCCACGGTCTGGCCGGGCTGCAGCCGGAGGGGCTTGATCGCGAGGTCGCGACCGGCGACCTGCGTCAGCGCGTCGGTGTCGAGCGAGTAGACGTTGCGGGGCACGCCCGCGTCGAGCCCGAGGTCGCCCGTGTACACGTTGAGCGTGAGCACCGGGTTGTTCAGGTCGGGGTTCGCGGAGGTGAGCGCGCCCGAGTCGAGCGTCTTCGCCGTCGGGTAGAAGAAGCCGATCATGCCGACCTGCTCGGCGAGGCCGTCGGGGACCTTGATCACGCCGAGGCCCGTGAGTCGCGCATCCTGCGGCAGGAACGGCACGGCGTCGCGGAAGACCGCGCGGCCCGAGGGGTCGCGCACGGTGACGACGGGCGCGTAGCCGTTGCCGAGGAGGTAGACGTCGTTGCCGGCGAAGCGCAGAGGGTCGTTGACCCGGACGACGCTCTGCATCTCGGCGCCGTCGGGCGAGGCGACGGTGACGGAGGCGGCGTAGTCGAGCGCCTGCCCGGCGGCGTTCGGGTTGTCCTCGACGTAGGTGACGTCGAAGCGGTCGAGCCGCAGCTTGTACGGCGAGAGCGAGGACGAGTCGAAGAAGCGCCCCGGGTTGAACGACGAGTAGCTGACGAGGCCGTTGACGAACGTCTGCCCCTCGACGAGCACCCGCTGGCCGTGCCAGCCGAAGCCCGAGAGCACGCCGACCGACAGGATCACGCCCACCATGGCGATGTGGAAGACGAGGTTGCCCGTCTCGCGCAGGTAGCCGCGCTCCGCTGACACGGAGAGGCCGCGACGGCCCTGGTCGACGACGATCGCGCGGTAGCCGCGGCGGCGCAGCAGGTCGCGGGCGGCGGCCACGACGTCGCCCTTGGCCGCCGCGGCGCGCGCGTCGAGGCGCACGGTCGAGTAGGCGTCGAGGCGCTCGAGGCGGGCGGGGGTGACGGGCGGCTTCCCGCGCACGGCGGCCCAGTGGTGCGCGATGCGCGGGATGATGCAGCCGATCAGCGAGATGAACAGCAGCAGGTAGATGGCCGTGAACCAGCCCGACGAGTAGACGTCGAAGAGCTGGAGCTTGTCGAGCACCTCGGCGCTCTGCGCATTGTCCTTGAAGTACTGCGCGACGCCGTTGGGGTCGCTCGAGCGCTGCGGCACGAGCGAGCCGGGCACGGCCGCGACGGCGAGCAGCAGCAGGAGCAGGAGCGCGACGCGCATGCTCGTGAGCTGCCGCCAGACGGTGCGGACGGCCGCGACGACGCGCCGGCGGATGCGGGCGGCGCCGGTCGCCGGGGCGGCGGCGGCGCCGGCGGGTCGCCGCGGCTCGCGGTCGCGCGACTCGAAGCCGTCGCGGCCCGCGTCGATGTGGTCACTCGGTCTCGACATGCAGACTCACTCGCTCAGATCGGTAGCCGCTCACAGCGGCGACGTGAAGCCCGGCAGCAGCGAGCCGACGGAGGAGAGGAACATCTGCCACACCCCGAGCACCATGCACGCGCCGATCGCGATGAGCAGCACGCCGCCTGCGATGTTGATCGCGCGGATGTGGCGCCGCAGCCAGCCGAACGCGCGCGTGGCGCGGCCGAGCCCGAAGGCGACGAGGATGAACGGGATGCCGAGGCCGATCGCGTAGGCGAACGCGAGGAGCGCGCCGCGCGCGGGCGAGCCCGACTGGAAGCTCAGGGCCTGGATGGCGATGAGCGTGGGGCCGAGGCAGGGCGCCCAGCCGATGCCGAAGACGATGCCGAGCAGCGGCGCGCCGAGCAGCCCCACCGGCTTCATCCTCAGCTGCAGCGTGCGCTGGAAGAACGTCACCTGGCCGAGGAAGACGAAGCCCATGAGGATGACGATCAGGCCCAGGACGCGCATGACGAGGTCCTGGTACTTGAGCAGCAGCAGCCCCACCTGGCCGAAGGCGGCACCGGTCACGACGTAGACGATCGAGAAGCCGAGCACGAAGAGCGCGGCGCCGAGCACGACGCGGTTGCGGCTGCCGACGGTGAGCGCGCCCGAGCCGCCGGATGCGGACGCCGAGGGAGCCGAGCCCGAGCCGCCGCGTGCCTTCCCGGCGCCGCCGCGAGCCGCCCGGCCGCCGCGCGAGCCGCGTCCGCCGGCATCCGCGCCGGAGACAGCGCCCACGAGCCCGAGGTAACCGGGCACGACCGGCAGCACGCAGGGCGAGGCGAACGACACGAAGCCCGCGAGGATCGCCAGCGGGATCGCGACGAACAGCTCGCCGCTCATGATCACCTCGCCGGGGCCGGCGGCCACGGCCACGCCGGATGCGGGCGTCAGCGCCGCGGCGAGCGCGAGGGCTGACGCGGGGTCGGCGCTCACTTGCCGCCCTCGGCGAGCACGGTCTCGAGCATGCTCTTCAGGATGCTCTTGTCGATCGGGCCGCGGATGACGGCGGCGACCCGGCCCTCGCGGTCGAGCACGAGGGTCGTCGGGATGGCCTGCGGGGGCACGCTGTCGGCGAAGGCGAGGCGCACGTTCGCGTCGGAGACGTCGAGGATCGACGGATAGGTGACGCCGAACTCCTGGTTGAAGGAGTCGACCGTGGGCGCCTGGTCGTAGATGTTGACGCCGAGGAACTCGACGCCCTGCGGCGCGAACTGCTGCTTCACGGCCTCGAGGTCGCGGGCCTCGACCCGGCACGGCGGGCAGGCGGCGTACCAGAAGTTGACGATCGAGACCTTGCCGGCGAGGTCGGCGGAGCCGGTCGTGGCGCCGGTCTCGGTGGTGCCGGTGAACTCCTTCGGCGTCGCGCGATTGCCCGCGGGGAACTCCTGCCAGGCGCCGTTGGGGTCGGTCCCGGGCTGCTGCCCCTGCGGCACCTCGTTGTTCCCCGGCACTCGGCTCGGCAACGTGTCGCCCGACGAGCACCCCGTCAACGCGATGGCGAGGGCTGCGCACGCGGCGGCGATGGCGCCCGCGCGGGATCGCTTGGCTCGGAGGATCACACGGCTCCCTGGTCGACGGCACCTGCCGCAAGCGGCGCGGCCGGATCGCGGTAGTCGATCTCGACGAAGCCGGTCGCCGGGTGGTATTCCAGCGTCGTGATGCTCGAGAGCGAGCATCGACGCTGCTTCGGATTGTGCACGAGCGGCTTCTTGGCGAGCGCGAGATGCACCATCCAGATCGGCATCTGGTGCGTCACCACGATAACATCGCCGCCCTGCGCCAGTTCGGCGTGGTCGAGCACCGCGGCCCGCATCCTGGCCACGACCTCGCGGTACGGCTCGCCCCAGCTCGGCTTGAGCGGGTTGACGAGGTGCCGCCACGACGAGGGGCGCTTGAGCGCCGAGTACGGACCGTGCATCGTGCGGCCCTCGAACGCGTTCCACGGCTCCATCACGCGCTCGTCGAGGCGCGGCTCGAGACCGAGCAGCTCGGCGATGGGCGCGGCCGACTCCTGCGTGCGCTGCAGCGGCGAGGCGACCAGGCGCGTGGCGGGGACGCTGCGGTCGGCGAGGTCCTGCGCGGCCGCGCGGGCCATGCGGTGGCCGAGATCGGAGAGCCCGAATCCGGGGAGCCGCCCGTAGAGGAGTCCGTCGGGGTTGCGGACTTCGCCGTGTCGGACGAGATGGATGCGCTGGCCTGCCATAGTCCTGAAATTCTACGGTCGCCGATGGTCCGTTAGCCTTGGTCGGTGACCGATCGCACTCTCGTCTCCGCTCTTGCCGCCCGTGAAGACGGCCCCGTCCTCGTCCAGGGCTGGGTCGAAAAGGTTCGCGACCAGAAGAAGGTCCAGTTCGTCATCCTCCGCGATGAGACCGGCGACGTTCAGCTGGTGAACCCCCGCACCGACGACCGCGAGGCGATCTCCGAGACGATCTCGACCCTCGCGCAGGGCTCGTTCGTCTCCGTCGAGGGCGAGCTCAAGCACGACGAGCGCGTCAAGCTCGGCGGCATCGAGGTGAAGGTCTCCTCGCTCGTCGTGGAGACGGCGGCGAACCCCGAGACCCCCATCGCCGACGACACCTCGATCGACAAGCGCCTCGACTGGCGCTTCCTCGACCTGCGCCAGCGCCGCAACAACCTCATGTTCCGCGTGCAGACCACGTTCGCGAACGCCATGCGCCAGTACTGGGTCGAGCGCGACTACATCGAGATCTTCACGCCGAAGCTCATGGCCTCGGCGTCGGAGTCGCGCGCCGAGCTCTTCGAGGTCGACTACTTCGACCAGAAGGCGTACCTCGCGCAGAGCCCCCAGTTCTTCAAGCAGATGGCGCAGACCGCCGGCTTCGGCAAGATCTTCGAGATCGGCCCCGTCTTCCGCGCCGACCCGTCGTTCACCTCGCGCCATGCGACCGAGTTCACGGGCGTCGACGCCGAGATCTCCTGGATCGAGTCGCACGACGACGTCATGAGGATGCAGGAGGAGCTCATGCACACGGCGCTGAAGGCCGTGGCGGAGAAGCACGGCGAGGAGGTCAAGGAGCTCTTCGACGTCGACGTCGTGGTGCCGTCGCTGCCCTTCCCCCGCATCCCGCTGCTCGAGGCGCGCGAGATCGTCGAGGCCCGCGGGCACAAGCTCGAGCGCTCGGACCTCGACCTCGACCCCGAGGGCGAGCGCCAGATCGCCGCGCACGTGCTCGAGACCTACGGCCACGAGTTCGTGTTCCTCACCGACTACCCGGCCTCGATCCGGCCGTTCTACCACATGCTCCACGAGGACGACTCGTCGCTCACCAAGAGCTACGACCTCGTCTGGAACGGCGTCGAGATCTCCACGGGCGCGCAGCGCGAGCACCGCGTCGAGAAGATCGAGGAGCAGGCCCGCGCCAAGGGCATGGACGTCGAGGAGCTCGAGTTCTACCTCGACTTCTTCCGCTTCGGCGCTCCGCCGCACGGCGGCTTCGGCATGGGCCTGGCGCGCATGCTCATGCTCATGCTGCACCAGTCGAGCCTGCGCGACGTGACGTACCTGTTCCGCGGCCCCAACCGCCTGCGCCCGTAGCGCGCCGGCCTCATCGGCCGCATCCGCATCCGTTTTCAGAAATCGGCCCTTCTGCAAGCTGCAGAAGGGCCGATTTCGTGAAATGGATGCCGGGGCGGGCGCTACCCGCGCTTCGCAGCCGCAGCCGCGTCCAGCGCCGCGGCGAAGCGCCCCTCGTCGAGGCGCCACTGCGCGTGCTGCACGCCGTCGATGACGACGACCGGGATGAGCTCGCCGTAGCGGCGCTGCAGCTCCGGATCCTGCAGGATGTCGTGCTCGCGCACGTCGACGTCGCGGTCGACGACGACCCGGTCGAGCACCTCCCGCGCCTCCTCGCACAGGTGGCAGCCGGGCTTCGCGTAGAAGTCGACCGCCGTCGTCGGTCTCGCGGACTCCTCGTCGTCGCCCTCGACCGTGACGTCGCCGGCCGGGGCCGCGTCCGCCGCGTCGAACTCCTCGGCGTCCTCCACGTCGGCGAGGTCCGCCGCCTCGGCCTGCTGCGCCGCCAGCGCCTCGACGCGCTTGCGGTCGCGCACCGCCCGCCCGCTCGCGCCTCGTCCACCCATCCAGTTCATGCTGCGCCTCCGTCTCCGTGATCGACTCGGTCCTCGATTGTGGCGCAGACGGCGCCCGCGCCGCGTGGACGCCGCGTGGGCGTTCGCGCAGAGCCTCGTGTGCGCGCGTCGCGGCATCCGGGGACCCGCCGCTCTTCATCGCCGACGGATGCCCTTCGGAACGGTGCCGAAGGGGACTTCGGTGCCGTGGCTGCCGCCGGGCCCGGCCCGCTAGGGCATCCGCTCCTCGCCCGCAGCCAGCACGTCGCGCCGGTGCGCGCGCGACCGTCGGCGCAGCAGCACGGACCCGATGACGGCGGCGACGACCGAGCCGACGATGACGCCGAGGTGCCCGTGATCGATGTGCTCGGGCGCCGAGCGGAAGGCGAGCTCGCCGATGAGCAGCGAGACGGTGAAGCCGATCCCGGCGACGGCGCCGAGGGCGAGCACGTCGGGCAGTTTGAGCTTCGGGTCGAGGGCGAAGCCGGGCACGCGGCGCAGGAGCGCCACGCTGCCGACGATGCCGAGCGGCTTGCCGACGACGAGTCCGAGCGCGACGGCGAGGAAGACGGGCTCGGAGAACGTCTCGAGCACCGATCCGCCGCCCGCGGCGAGCGGCACCCCGGCGGCGAAGAACGCGAAGACCGGCAGCGCGACGCCCTGCGAGAGCGCGTTCCAGTCGTGCTCCATGTCTTCCGCGAGGGAGATCTCGTCGTCCCCGACGGGCAGCGCCGGAACGGACAGCCCAAGAAGCACGCCTGCGATCGTCGCGTGCACGCCCGACTGGAGCATGCAGTACCAGACGATGAGGCCGAGCGGGATCGCGATCCACCAGGCGTTGATCCCGCGGTGGGTCAGCAGCCAGTAGAGGGCGACGCCGACGAGGCTCGCGAGCAGCCACAGCAGGCTGAGCCCGGCCGTGTAGAAGATCGCGATGACGATGATGCCGAGCAGGTCGTCGACGACGGCGAGGGTGAGCAGGAAGGTGCGGAAGCCCGAGGGCAGGCCCTTGCCGAACACGGCCAGGAGGGCGAGCGCGAAGGCGATGTCGGTCGCGACGGGGATGGCCCAGCCGCGCACGGCGTCCGAACCGCTCACGAGCATGACCGTCGTGTAGAGCGCAGCGGGCACCGCCATGCCCGCCACGGCCGCCGCGATGGGCAGCGCGGCCCGACGCGGGTCGCGCAGGCTGCCCGTGACGAACTCCCGCTTGAGCTCGATGCCCACGACGAAGAAGAAGATCGCGAGCACGCCGTCGGACGCCCAGTGCCCGATCGACAGGTCGAGCCCGATCGCCGGGATGCCGAGGTGCAGGTCGCGCACCGCGAAGTAGGCGGGCGCGAGCGGCGAGTTCGCGAGCGCGAACGCGATCGCCGCGGCGGCGAGCAGGAGCGTGCCGCCGACCTTGCGCGAGTTCAGTCGATCCCGCAGCGAGAACGAGTCGTCGGGGCGGTGGGGGCGGGCGGTGCGGATGCGAGTCATCGGTCCTCCGGGTGGGTCTGCGAACACGTCGCCGACCAGACTTCCCGGCACACCAGCCGCCAAGTCTACCCGCTCGAGGCGTCGGCATCGGCGTCGGCTTCCGGGGACGACGGAGGGCGTCGAACCCGTGACGGGTTCGACGCCCTCCGTTCACCTCCGAGGGGTGAACTACTTCTTGTTGCGACGCTGGTGACGCGTCTTGCGAAGGAGCTTGCGGTGCTTCTTCTTGGCCATGCGCTTGCGGCGCTTCTTGACGACAGAACCCATAGGGCACTTCCTTCGATCGAATTCGTTCGACGCGACCGCCGCCGAGGCGGCCGGAAAAATCGCTCGGATCAGCTTACACGGCGCGTCCTCGCCACGTCGAACACGAGCCGGGAGACCGGCGGCGAGGAGACAGGAGCGCTACGCCATGAACGAGCCCGAGTCGCGCGCGGTGCGGCGGAGCGCCTCCGCGACGGCCGACTCGGGGACGCGGAACGAGCGCCCGAAGCGCACGGCGGGCAGCTCGCCCGAGTGGACGAGGCGGTAGACCGTCATCTTCGACACCCGCATGAGCTCGGCAACCTCGGCAACCGTCAGGAAGCGGACGTCGGACAGATCGTTCGCCATGGGTGTTTCCTCCGGATGCTCGCGTCGACGTCGCAGCCCTGATCTGCGCGACGCGTGTGAAGCGCTGTGACTCCTGGTAACCCTATTCTGTGCCCGCGACCTGGGACAAGTGAGAGACCAACCCCGCTTCTCGCGGCGAGACAGCGGGGAGGACGCGAGGAAGACGAGCCGGTTCGGCCGCCGAGGGGTAGCATGACGCGGGCGCGAGAGCGCAGCAGGCAGGCATCCACCGTCCCACTCGAGGTTCCATGCGAGGCACGCAGCGCGCGATCGCCCCGGACGCGCTGACGCGCCCCCGGTCGCTCGAGTCGATCCCGCAGCGCGTGCGCGCCTTCGTCAACGACGCCGCGCACAAGTCGCCGTCGCGCTTCGCGGTGATCGTGTTCACCTCGATCATCTTCCTGTGGACGGCGCTGCTCATGCTGCCGATCTCGTCGGCGACGGGCGAGGTGACGCCGTTCCACCAGGCGCTCTTCACGGCCGTCTCGACGATCTGCGTGACCGGGCTCGCGGTCGTCGACATGGCGCAGCACTGGTCGCCGTTCGGCACCGTGCTCATCTTCATCGGCTTCAACGTGGGCGCCGTGGGCGTGCTGACCCTCGCGAGCATGATGGGCGCGATCGTCACCCGCCGCCTCGGCCTGCGGCAGAAGCTCATGGCCGCGAGCGACAGCAACCCGCTGCGCACGCACGCGGGCGCCGTCTCCGAGTCGCAGGCCGTGCGCCTGGGCGACATCGGCGGCGTGCTCGCCACGGTCGCCATCTCGCTCGTGGTGATCGAGACGAGCATCGCGCTGCTCATCGTGCCGCGCCTGCTGCTGGAGGACATCCCCTGGTACACCGCCGTCTGGGAGGGCTTCTACTACGCGGCCTCGGCGTTCACGAACACGGGGTTCACGCCCAACGCCGGGGGCCTCGCGCCCTTCACGCACGACATCTGGATGCTCAACGCGATCGCGATCGCGGTGTTCGCGGGGAGCCTCGGCTTCCCCGTCATCTTCGCGCTGTTCCGCTGGGTGCGCACGCGCCAGCGGCTCCCCGTGCACGCCAAGCTCACCCTGCTCACCACGAGCATCCTGCTCGTGGTCGGGGCGATCGCGATCTACCTCCTCGAGAGCGCCAACCCGGCGACGATCGGCGCGCAGGAGCCGTGGATGCGGCCGTTCACGTCGCTGTTCATGTCGAGCATGGCCCGCTCCGGCGGCTTCTCGACCATCGACCTGGGCCAGGCGAACCCCGCCACCATGCTCGCCCTCGACATGCTCATGTTCGTCGGCGGCGGCAGCGCGTCGACCGCCGGCGGCATCAAGGTGACGACGATCGCCATCCTCTTCCTCGCCGCGATCGCCGAGGCGCGCGGCGTGAACGACATGCAGGCCTTCGGCCGCCGCATCCCGACCGACGTGCTGCGGCTGTCCGTGAGCATCGCGCTGTGGGGCGCGACCATCGTGGCGGCATCCAGCATCCTGCTCATGCACTTCACCGGGGCCCCGCTCACCTTCGCGCTCTTCGACAGCATCAGCGCGTTCGCGACCTGCGGGCTGAGCTCCGGGCTCACGCAGAACCTGCCGCCCGAGGGCAGCTACATTCTCGCCGTGACGATGTGGCTCGGCCGCGTCGGCACGGTCACGATGGCCGCGGCGCTCGCGTCCAGCGAACACAAGCAGCTCTTCCGGCTGCCCGAGGAGAGGATCATCGTTGGTTGACCCGATCTCGCCCAACGCGCCGGTGCTCGTGATCGGCCTCGGCCGCTTCGGCGCCGCGACCGCCGGGCAGCTGGCCCGGCAGGGCCGGGAGGTGCTCGCGGTCGACACCGACGAGCTCCTGGTGCAGAAGTGGGCGGAGCGCGTGACGCACGCCGTGCAGCTCGACGCGAAGAACATCGACGCGCTCCGGCAGATCGGCGCGCAGGAGTTCCAGGTGGCGGTCGTCGCGGTGGGCACCTCGCTCGAAGGCAGCGTGCTCGTGACGGCGAACCTGGCCGACCTGAAGATCCCGCAGATCTGGGCGAAGGCCATGTCGGCGACGCACGGCAAGATCCTCGCCCGCATCGGCGCGCACCACGTCATCTACCCGGAGGCGGAGGCGGGCGAGCGCACGGCGCACCTGCTCTCGGGGCGGATGCTCGACTTCCTCCAGCTCGACGACGACTACGTGATGGCGAAGCTCTATCCGCCCAAACAGATCCGCGGCCTGCCGCTCAAGGAGTCGGGCGTGCGCACGAGGTACCGCGTGACGGTCGTGGGCGTGAAGAGCCCGGGCAAGCCCTTCACCTACGCGTCCAACGAGACGATCGTCACCGCCCACGACCTCGTCGTCGTCACGGGCACCTCGGAGGACGTCGAGCGCTTCGCCACGCTCGGCTGAGCGGCGGGGCGCCCGGTTTTCTCCCTCTCCTCCTCGCCGGATGCCGGTGCAGTCGCCCGATGCCGGTAGCGTGCCGGAGGGCGCGGAACCGGCAGGCGGGGCGGCGCGGAGGAGTTCGGGGGACGACATGAGCTGGAACGACGACGGACGGGCGAACGGGACGAACGCCGGCGGCGCAGGATCGCCCGGCGGGGCCTGGCCTCCGCCGGGCGGCTCGCCGGGATGGGCGCAGCCGGATCAGGCCCGACCCGCGGCCGGGCCGCCCGCGGCGATCCCGCAGGGGCACCGGCCGGCCGGGCCGACCGTCGTTCCGCAGGCTCCCGCGTATGCCGCACCACCGGCGCCGCAACCGGCGCCGCCCGCTCCCGGTTCGGCGAGCGCGCCACACGCGTACGCGCCCGGGACGTACGCCTCCGGCCCGTACTCCCCCGGGTACGCGCCGTTCTCGGCCGTGCAGGCGCCGCCGACGCGGCCCGCGCGACTCGGTCGGCTGGGCGTCTTCCTCTGGATCGGCTCGGTACTCCCCGTGATCGCGTCGTACGTGATCGCCTTCGCGGGCTATCCGGGCGCCGTCGACCCGACCTCCACGCGGCCGTTCGGCGAGGACTCGGCGCAGAATGCGCTCCTGGTGGCGATCGGCGCGACCGCCCTGCTGCAGTGGCTGCTGCTGATCGCCGCCACGGTGCTCGGCATCGTCTCGCTCGCGCGGCGCGAGCGCCCGCTGATCTGGGGCATCCTGGCGGTCGCCTCGATCCCGACCAGCGTCGTGCTCACCTGGATCGCGAACTTCGTGCTCCTGATCATCGGCCTGGGCACGGTCGTCGCCGCCACCGCCGGCCGGGGCTGAGCCGGCGGCCGAGGTGTCGCGTCTCCGGGCTCGCCCGACGAGATGCGCGCCGACGCATGACCGATCTCGTCGGTCGAGCGTGCTGACGCTTCATTCGCCCGGCAGAATATGCACCGCGCCGCCGCCGAAGTCGTCGGGCGAGCACGGACAGCCGACTCAGGCGCGGTGAGCGAGCACGTCGCGCAGCAGGAGGCGGTCGACGCGCGCGCCGTCCTCGGCGAGCCAGTTGCCGGCCTCCCGGAGCACCTGCTCGACCGTGCCGAGCCGGGTGCGCTGCCAGGTGAGCGAGGAGTCGATCTCGACGACGCCCTCGCGGTCGGGGACGACGGCGATCCAGCCGCGCACGTGCGCGGTCTCGCCGAAGAGCGCGTGGAACGCCTCGACGGCGTGCGGCACGTCGACGGCGCTCGTCGGGAACGCCTCGCCGTCGCGGGTGACGGCGCCGGCTCGGTCGACGCCGTAGAGGCCGGGCGCCCAGAGCCGGTCGTCGATGAGCGCCACCCGGTGGCCGGAGACGACCGCGTGGGCGATCGCGCCCCGGCGGCCGCCGGGGACCCGGATGCCGTGCACGACGCGCACGCCCGGGATGCGCGTGAGCCGCGCCAGCTGCTCCCCCATCGCGCGCTGCGCGAGCGCCGCGCGCATGGGGTTCTCGCTCACCCGCACGCCGCTCTCGGACATCGCCGTCTGCCCCGGTTCCCCCCAGACGCGGCGCGGATCGTCGGCCGGCGGCGCCGACTCGTCGGCGAGCTGCACGAGCAGCGACTCGCGCGTGAAGGCGACGACGTGGTTCGTGAGCGCGAGCCAGGCGACCGTGAACGAGGCGAGGAAGACGATGTAGAGCGCCGCCTGCGCGATGAAGGTGAGGAACGCCGGCGAGCCGGAGGAGACGCCCGAGGCGAAGAAGGCGATGCCCGCGCCGATCGACGCGCCGACGACCGAGACGACGGCGGCGGTCGTGCACGCGATCCACAGTCCTCGCGCGACGCCGCGGCGGATCGCCAGCAGCCGCAGCACGAGGGCGGCGAGCGCCGCCGAGGCGAAGAGCGCGACGACGGGCCAGAGCGTGGGACCGCCCTCGCCGGTGACGAGGTTCGGGAAGCTCAGCCGCGCGATCGAGAGCGGATGCACGAGGAGCACGGCGACGACGATGGCGGCGATGCAGCCGAGCGCGGTGAAGGCGATCTCGCCCGTCGTGAGCGGCGGACGCGCGGCCCGTGCGGGCGGCCAGAACTCGGCCTGCTCCGGCCAGGCGGTGCGGAACCACGACATCGAGCGTACGTCGACGCGCAGCGGCGGGATGCGGCTGGGCGCGGGCTCGCGCCGAGCGGTGGCCGACTCGGCGCGGGCGGCGTCCGGCGCGGCGGCGCGGCGACCGGCATGCCCGGCCCTGGGGCGCGTCGCGGCGGGCGCGCGGCCCGCGTCCTCGCGCGCACCGCGCCGGCGCACCCGCCCCGAGTCGGCGACGTTGCGGGCGGCGGCCCAGATGCCGCCGCGACGGCCCGCGAGCCACTGGTCGTGCTCGGCGCGGTGCGCCGGGTCGCCGAGCACCTCCACGGCCACCTGGACGCGCACGAACTCCTCGGCCGAGCCGCCGGTGTCGGGGTGCGCCTCGCGCTGCCGGCGGCGCGCGGCCCGGCGGATCGCCTCGGGCGAGGCGTCGCGCGGGACCCCGAGCACCGCATAGAGGTCCTCCGTGAACTCGCGGAGTCGAGCCATCGGGACCTCCTGTCGGGGTGTCGGATGCGGGCGTCGCATCCCGGCGGATGCGGCGCGGCTCGCACCGGGCGGCGCGAGCGGGAGCTGGGCGGGTGGGGACGCGCGGGGGCGCGGGCGCGCGGGCTGCGCGCGGACCTCGGTCGGGACGCGACGGCGCCGCGGGCGTCACTCCAGCCTACGGTCGCCGGGGCGCGGTTCCCCGCGAACGCCGCGCGCGCCGCGCGCGACGGGCGTCCGCGAGCGCGGCGCGGAGGCTTCCCGGGTTCGCTCGAGGCTCCGGATGCGGCGAGACGACCGCCGCGGCCCGCGAAGTCCGCCGACGACGAGGCGGGGCGGGCGTCCCGCCCGCTACGCGTTCTCGGCCGCGATCTCCCGCGTGCGCGCCATGTTCGCCTCGAACGCTCGCGCGAAGAGGCCCTCCAGTCCGCCTGCCTGCAGCACCGCGATCGACTGCTCGGTCGTGCCATTGGGGCTCGTGACCCGGCGGCGCAGCTCGCTCGGCTCCACGTCGGGCGTGCGCGCGACCATCTCGATCGCGCCGCGCATGGTGCCGACGACGAGGGCGCGCGCCTTCGCGGCGTCCAGCCCTGCGCGCTGCGCCGCGCGCTCCATCTCCTCGACGAGCAGGTAGACGTGCGCGGGCCCCGAGCCGGCGACCGCCGCGAGGGCGTCGAACTCGTCGCCCTCCGCGACCTCGACGACCTCGCCGACCGTGCCGAAGACGGCGCGGGCGAGCGCGAGAGCCTCCTCGTCGGCGGCAGCGCCGCCGGCGATGCCGGTGACGCCGAGCCCGATCGTGGCTGGGGTGTTCGGCATGGCGCGCACGACGCGCGCGCCGGCGGGGGCGTGCTCCTCGAGCTTGGCGAGCGGGATGCCCGCGGCGACCGAGATGATCACGACGCCCGGCTCCAGCGCATCGTGGATCTCGTCGAGCACGTCGGCGACCTGGTACGGCTTGACGCCGATGAGGACGAGCCCGGCGCCCTCCACGGCGTGCGCGTTGGCACGCGGGTCGGTCTCGGCGGCGAAGGCGCGCACGCGCTCGTCCCCGTCGAACTTCGCGGCCGAGGCGGCGCTGCGGTTGGTGACCCGCACGGGCTCGGCGGAGCCCTGGCCGGGGCGGGTGAGCCCGGAGAGGATCGCGCCCGTCATGTTGCCCGCTCCGATCATGGCGATGACGGGGAGCTCGGGGCTCGCGGCCTCCGACCGGTGCTGTGCTGACTCGGATGCCTGATTCGCGTCGACCATCCCCGCAGTGTACGGCCGCGGGCTCGCGTCCCTCGGCGTTCACCCGATCGCCCCGCCCGCCCCTGCGTTCGCCCGACGCGAATAGTCGGGCACGGACGCCGATCTTGTCGGGCGAAGCGACGTCGCATCCATCAGCATCTGTTCAGCCGACAGGAATGCTCGTTCGCCGCCGCCCATCTTGTCGGCGAAGCATCGAGGCACCTGCTCATCCGACGGGAACGGCCGGGTGGGGATGCGGATCCTGTCGGGCGAACGCGGGCGCCGGGCGCGCTACGCGTCGTAGACGACGCCCCCGCCGTTCACGTCGAGGTCGACCGAGTCGCCCGGCCGCAGCGGCAGCGCCACCACGGTCGGCACGGGGAAGACGATGCGGTCGGCCGCGCGACGGGCGGTGACGTGCGTGTACTGGCCCGCCGTGCGCAGTGCCTCGATGGTGAAGCGCGCGGCGATGCCGCCCGTGGTGAGACTCAGCTGGCTGGGCCGCAGCATGACCGAGACGTGCGCGGCGTTCGTGGAGGTGCGGTCGTGGCTGATCGGGATGAGCCCGAGCACCGAGGTCACGGCATCGCCCACGCGCGTGCCGCTGAGCGTCACGGCATCCCCGAGGAACTCGGCCACGCCCAGGTCGACCGGCGAGTTGAAGACCTCGGACGGGCTGCCCACCTGCTCGAGCACGCCGCCCCGCACCATGCCGACGGCGTGGCCGAAGGTGAGCGCCTCCTCCTGGTCGTGGGTCACCAGCACGGTGGTCATCTCGGCCTGCTCGAGGGCGGCGATGACCGCCTGGCGCGTGTGCACGCGCAGGCCGGTGTCGAGCGCGCTGAAGGGCTCGTCGAGCAGCACCACGCGCGGCGAGGGGGCGATCGCGCGGGCGAGCGAGACGCGCTGCTGCTGACCGCCCGACAGCTCGTGCGGGTAGCGCGACAGCAGGCGGTCGTCGAGTCCGGCGAGCTCGGCGGCCTCGCGGGCGAGTCGGCGCCGGTCGGTGCCCCGCGGGAGGCCGAACTCGATGTTGCGCCGCGCCGTCAGGTGCGGGAAGAGCGCGCCGTCCTGGGCGACGTAGCCGACGCCGCGGCGGTGCACGGGCACCTGCCGCTCGGGCGACGAGACCACCTGGTCGTCGAGCAGGATGCGGCCCGCGTCCACGCGGTCGAAGCCGGCGATGAGGCGCAGCAGCGTCGTCTTGCCGCTGCCCGAGGCGCCCACGAGCGAGATGCGCCGACCGGCGGGCACGGCGAAGGAGAGATCGTGCAGCACCCGGCTGCCGCCGAGCGTCTTCGTGATGCCGTCGACGGTCAGCGAGGTCATCGCGTCGTCCCCTTCCGGGCGTTGGCGAGCAGGATGGCGACGGCCGGGATCGACAGCGCGATGAGCAGCAGCCCGAAGGGCGCCGCCCGCGCGTAGTCGACCGATGAGCTCGCCGACCAGAACTGGGTGGCGAGGGTGCGGGTGCGGCTCGGCGCGAGCAGCAGCGTCGCCGTCAGCTCGTTCGCGCAGCCGAGGGCGACGAGCGCGGCGCCCGCGCCGATCGCCGGGGCCATGAGCGGCAGCGTCACCTGCAGCTTCGCGGCGAGGGGCGTGCGGCCGAGCGAGCGGGCCGCCTCCTCGACGTGCACGGGCACCTGGGCGAGGCCGGCCCGCAGGCTCACCAGGGCGCGCGGCAGGAAGATCACGACGTACGCGGCGATGACCGTGACGGGCGTCTGGTAGACCGCGGGCAGCAGCCGCAGGGAGACCGTGACCAGCGCGAGCGCGATGATGATCGACGGCAGGCTGCTGGCGACGTACATGGCGGCCTCGAGACCGCGGGCGAGCCGCCCGGGGAACCGCACGCCGAGCCAGGCGACGGGCAGCGCGACGAGGGTCGCCGCGACGGCTCCGCCGACGGAGAGCCCAATGGTCTGCGCGAACGCCGGCAGCAGGTCGCGCTGGTCCCAGGCGCCGGGCTGCACGAGCCAGTGCAGCAGGCTCATGCCGGGCACGACGAGCGAGAGGATCGCCAGCGCCGCGAGCACCGCGAGCACGGGCGCCGTCCAGGCGCCCAGCCGGATGCGCACGGCGGGGCGCGGCGCCCCCGAGCCCACCCGCGCGTAGCGCCCGCGGCCGCGCATCGACGCCTCCGCGATGAGCAGCACGAAGCAGATGGATGCGAGCACGATGCCGAGCGCGTTCGCGGCGGGCCCCGCGAAGGTCGACTGGTACTGGTTCACGATGGCCGTGGTGAAGGTGTCGAAGCGGATGAGGGCGAAGGCGCCGTACTCCGAGAGCAGGTGCAGCGCGACGATGAGCGCGCCGCCGGCGATCGCCAGCCGCAGCTGCGGCAGCACGACGCGCAGGAACACGGCCCAGCCGCCGAGCCCCAGCGAACGCGCCGACTCCTCCAGCGCGGGGTCGAGGCCGCGCACGGCCGCCAGCACGGGCAGGTAGACGAGCGGGTAGTAGGACAGCACCGCCACGAGCAAGCCACCGTCGAGGCCGCCGAGCGAAGGCACGGCGCTCACCCAGCCGTAACTGGAGACGAACGCGGGGACGGCGAGGGGCGCGGCGAGCAGGATCGCCCAGACGCTCCGGCCGGGCAGGTGGGTGCGCTCGACGAGCCAGGCCCCGGCGACGCCGATGACGGTGCACAGCGGCACCCCGCATCCGACCAGGAGGAGGGTGTTGACGAGCAGCTCGCCGATCTTGGGCCGGAAGACGAGCGGCCCGAGCACGTCCCAGCCGACGTCCACGGCCACGAAGACGACGAAGCCGACGGGGACGAGCATGAACGCGGCGATCGCGCACACGAGCACGACGAGCGCCGCCGGCGCCCGCGGCCCGGAGACGGGCGGGGCGACGGCGGCGACGGGCGCGGTCTCGGCCAGTTAGATCAGGCCCGCCTTCGTCATGAGGTCGGTCACGCTCTTGCTGTTGAGCGTCGCGGGGTCGATCGCGGGCGCGTCGAGGGTGTCGAGCGCGGGCAGCGCGGGGTTCTGCGCGACGCCGCTGCCGACCGGGTACTCGAAGCTCGTGCCCGTGCGCAGCACGTCCTGCCCAGCCTGGCTCGTGATGAAGGCGACGAACGCCTGCGCCGCGGCCTGGTTCTTGCTGGAGGCGAGCACGCCGCCGCCGGAGACGCTCACGAAGGCGCCCGGGTCCTGGTTCTTGAACCAGGCGAGCTGCGCGTTCGCGCTGTTCTCCTTGGTGCCGGCCTGGTCGATGAACCAGTAGTAGTGGTAGATGACGCCGAGCGGGATCTCGCCCGCGTTGACGGCCTTCATGACCGTGCCGTTGCCCTTGTACGCGACCGAGTTCGTCTTCATGCCCTGGAGCCAGGCCGACGTGGCGGCCTCGCCCTTCTCGGCGAGGACGGCGGAGACGATGGCCTGGAAGTCGGCGCCCGACGGCGACGCCGCCCAGCGGCCCTGCCACTCGGGGTTCTGCAGGTCCATGATCGACTTGGGCAGCTCGTCGGCCGTGATCTTGGCGGGGTTGTAGACCATGACGGTCGAGCGGGCGGCGATGCCCGTCCAGTTGCCCGTCGAGGAGCGGTACGAGGCGGGCACCTGCTCGATCGTCGCGACGTCGAGCGGCGCGAAGAGGCCGGCGTTGTCGACGAGCGACATGGCGGGCGAGTTCTCGGTCAGGAAGACGTCGGCGGGCGACGCGGCGCCCTCCTGCACGATCTGGTTGCCGAGCTCGGAGTCGTCGCCGTTGCGGAGCACGACCTCCACGCCCGTCTGCTGCGTGAAGGCGTCGGCCCACGCCTGCGTGAGCTCCTCGTGCTGCGCGTTGTAGACCGTGATGGTCGTGCCGGCGAGGGACGAGGCCGAGGCGGATGCGCCGGTCGCGGGCGCCTGGCCCGAGGAGCAGCCCGCGAGGAGCAGGGCCGACGCGGCGGCGATCGCGGCGACGAGGGGAAGACGTCTCACTGGACAATCCTTACAGATTCGGAGCGACAGAGCGGAGGTAAGGCTAACCTCAGAGCGACCGGTGGGCAAACGCGACCGGTCACGGCGCTTCACAGGACGCGCTCGCGCGCGGGGAATACGCTTCAGCAGGCACTGCGGCGTGCACGCCGCGGTGCGCGCGCACCGACGACGGGAGAACCCACCGTGACGAACCAAGAGGCGACCGACCGGATCACCGCGACCCTCCTGACGAACCCCCACATCGGCGGCATCCACAGCATCCACGTGTTCGAGGCGAACGGCGAGATCACCGAGGTCGCGACGAGCCTGGTCGCGATCGGCATCTCGCAGCTCGACGACCTGCCGCCGCTGCTCGCCGGCATCCGGGCGCAGATCCGCGAGGCCGTGCCGACGGCGCGGGCGATCTTCATCGAGCCCGACTGCTCGCGCCCGCAGCCGACGAACATCGCCACGGAGTCGGTGGTCATCCGCTCGGCCGACTGAGCTCCGCGCGGAAGAACCCGGTGAGCAGCGCCGCGCACTCCTCCTCGAGCACGCCCGCGTAGACGTCGGCGCGCGCGGGGAGCCGGCGATCGCGCACGAGGTCGTAGCGCGAGCCGACCGCGCCCCCCTTCTCATCCCACGCGCCGAAGACGACCGTGGCGACGTGCGCCGCGAGCGCCGCCCCCGCGCACATGGGGCAGGGCTCGAGCGTCGCGACGAGCGCGCACCCCTCGAGCCGCCAGGCCCCCGTCGCCCGGGCCGCCTCGCGCAGCGCGTTGACCTCGGCGTGCCCGACGGGGTCGCCCTCGGCCTCGCGGGTGTTGCGGCCGCGGCCGATCACCCGGCCGTCCGGGTCGAGCACGACGGCCCCGATGGGGATGTCGCCCGTCTCGCGGGCGAGCGCGGCCTCCTCGAGCGCGAGCCGCATGGCGCGCTCGTACTCGGGCGGGACTGCGAGATCGGATGCCGTCACCCCGGCATCCTGGCAGACGCGCGCGCGGCGAGGCTGCGCCGCCGGGCCCGGACGGGCCGCGGCACCCGCTCCCGATCGCCGAACGCGGGCGCCTGAGCGGGTCTGAGGCACTATTCGCCGCAGACCCGGTCAGACGCCCGGGTTCGGCGATACGCCGTCGACGAGGCCCGCGCGGGACGGCTCGAATCGCCCGGCGCCGCACCCCGGCCCGGTCCGGGCGGCTACGCTGGCGGGATGCGAGTGCATGTCGCCGACCACCCCCTCATCACGCACAAGCTCACGGTGCTGCGCGACCGGGAGACGCCGTCGCCGCAGTTCCGCGCGCTGGTCGAGGAGCTCGTGACGCTCCTCAGCTACGAGGCCACGCGCGGCGTGCGCGTCGAGGACGTCGACATCGTGACGCCCGTCGCGCCGACTCGCGGCGTGCGCATCAGCGAGCCGCGCCCGCTGGCCGTGCCGATCATCCGGGCGGGCCTCGGCATGCTCGACGGCTTCCTGCGGCTCGTGCCGAGCGTCGAGGTCGGCTTCGTGGGCATGCGCCGCAACGAGGAGACCCTCGAGCCCGAGACCTACGCCAAGCGCCTGCCGGAGGACCTCTCCGACCGCCAGTGCTTCGTGCTCGACCCCATGCTCGCGACGGGCGGCTCGCTCGCCGCCGCCGTCGAGTTCCTCTTCGACGCGGGCGCGACCGACGTCACCTGCATCTGCCTGGTCGGCTCCCCGCAGGGCCTCGAGCTGATGGAGCGCGCCTTCGAGGGCCGCAACGTGTCGCTCGTGCTCGGCGCCCTCGACGAGGGGCTGAACGAGCACGGCTTCATCGTGCCGGGCCTCGGCGATGCCGGCGACCGCCTCTACGGCGTCGCCGACTAGCCCCCTCGCATCCGTTTCCAGATTTCGGCCCTTCTGCAGGTTGCAGAAGGGCCGAAATCTGCAAGTGGACGCGAGACGAAGGGGTGCACGCGTAACATTCGGGGGGAGCACGCGGCGTGTCGCGCCTCGGAACGCCTTCATGACGGAGTTTGACGTCACCTCGGCGACACAATTGACACGCGGTGCAACATTCCCACATACTCGCTCACATGACTACGACGACGCGACGCCTGACCGCCTTCTCGGCGACGGGACTCGCCGGCATGATGGTGCCCGGCGAGGTCATGCGCTGTCGAATGTGTCGCTGACCGCTCGGCCCTGACCGAGCAGCCCGCGCCGATCGTCGATGATCTCCGTCCGATCGGCCGCGCGACCGCTCCCCGCCGGATCCGCACGGCTCGCACCGAGCCGCCCGGCGAACCCCGGCCTCCGCACCGCGAACGACGCGCGGGCGGGCGCCGCAGCCGCGTGACCGGCCCTCCGCACGAGGGCGAGGCGCACACGGCGACACCCCTCTCCCGCGCCGCTCGCGCGAACGCCGACGACGATCGTCGGATGCGAGCAGCAGCGCACCGCCGCACCCGCGCACCGACGCGGCACGCGGCGAACAGCATCATCCTGTGAAAGGCTCCACTCAGATGTCGATCGCCACCGACTTCCGCTCCACGCCCGTCAGCATCGCGCCGGCCACGTCGCCTGCTGCCCGTCGCGCCGCGGCCGCCCGCTCGGGTCTGCGCAGCGCGACCGTCGCCACGACGACCCCCATCCGTCCCTCGACCCGCCTCCGCCCGACCACCAACCGCGCTCAGACGGCACCGCGCACGCTCGGCCAGTCGCTCGCGCAGGTCGAGCGGGCACGGCAGACAGCAACGACGACCGTGACCACCAGTGCTCATCCCTCCATTCCGGCCCGCCCCCGCCCGGCAGCTCCGGCCGTGAGCGTCCAGCCCGTCTCCGCCCAGCCCGAGGCGCGCGGCTTCGTGCTCTACGTCGGACTCGACCAGGCGAAGGCCGACCTCGACGGCACCTCGCTCACGGAGCTCGTCGAGGCGCTCAAGCGCCTGACGAGCGAGCTCGCGCCCCACTCGGAGACGCACGCGGCGGTCGCGCTCGCGCCCCGCGGCGCCGGCGGCCGCGACGTCGACGTCGTGCGCCTCGCCCTGCAGGACCCGCAGGCCCTCGCCGAGCACAACATCGGGCTGCCGGAGCCCGAGTCGCCCTTCGGCGTGACGATCGACACGACCCGCAAGCGGGTGCTCGTCGCCGGCGAGAACGCGAACCTCACGTACAAGGAGTTCGAGCTGCTGCAGGCGCTCGTGCTGCGCGAGGGCCGCACGGTCGACCGCGAGGAGATCATCAACATCCTCTGGCGCGACACCGAGGAGGACCACCCGAACGAGCGCACCATCGACGTGCACGTGCGGCGTCTGCGCGCCAAGCTCGGCGACTACGGCGACATCGTGCGCACCGTGCGCGGCATCGGCTACCGCTTCGACCGCCACGCCGACGTCGAGGTCGTCTACCCCATCGCGCAGTCGCCCGACCGGTTCTGAGGCTCGGCCCGGCCATCGGCCCCTCCCGCAGAAGCCGGGAGAATACGCGAACAGATCGCCGCATACGGGATCTGTCGGCGCATTCTCCCGGCTTCTGCGCCGTGTGCCGTGCGCCCCGGCAATCGCACGAAACCGGCGTCCCGGCCTCGCGGCGTCGCCCGGCCGCGACCGGCTACATTCGACGTCATGCCGCGTGACATCACCCTCAAGGACGTCGCCGCGCATGCCGGGGTGTCGCGCACGACCGCGTCGAACGTCATCACCGGGAGCGGCCGGGTCTCCACCGAGACGCGCGAGCGCGTGCACCGCTCGATGCGGGAGCTCGGCTACGTCTACAACCGCGGCGCCGCCTCCCTGCGCACGCTGCGCACGAGCACGGTCGGCGTCGTCGTCACGAACATCGCGAGCCCCTTCTTCGGCGAGCTCCTCGTCGGGCTCGAGGCGGCGCTCACGGATGCCGGCTTCCTGTCGCTCGTCGTGGCGACCGCCGACGACGCCGGCCGCCAGGAGGCGCTCGTCGCCGAGCTGCGCGAGCAGCGCGTCGCCGGCCTCGCCATCGTCCCGGCGACGGGCACCTCGCCGGCGTTCCTCGACGGCATCCGCGAGGCGCGCATCCCGCACGTGCTCATGACGCGTTTCGTCGAGGGCGCGGACGCGCCGTACGTCGGACCGGACGACGTGGCGGGCGGCAGGCTTGCGGCCGGGCACCTGCTCGAGCACGGCGCCCGCACGTTCGCGTACGTCGGCGGCCCGGCGCAGATGCGCTCGCGCGCCCAGCGCATCGAGGGCATGCGCTCTGCGCTGACCGAGCACGGCGTCCCCCCGTCGTCCGTCGTCGACCTCCCCTCCCCTTCGACGGGGCAGGGCGGGCTCTGGGCGGGTGAGCGGCTGCTCGAGCGCGGCGGGCTGCCGGAGGCGATCGTCTGCCACAGCGACAGCGTGGCCTTCGGCCTCTACCGCGCCCTGCGGATGCGGCGGCGGGCGGGCGACGTGCGCGTCATCGGCTACGACGACGTGAGCACCGCCGCGCTCTGGGAGCCGCCGCTGACGAGCGTGGCGACCCACCCCGAGCTCCTCGGCAGGGCTGCGGCGCAGCAGCTCGTCGAGCAGCTCGTCGAGGGCGGGGGCCCCTCCTTCACCGACGACCGGCTCGCCGCGCTCGCCCTCCCCGGCGAGGACGAGCGGCATCGGCTCTACCGCCCCGAGCTCCGCATCCGCCGCTCCTGCGGCTGCCCCGACCTGCCGTAGTCGACGCCCGGAATCTGAGCTCGTCGCCCGACCCCGCCGGACCGATGCCCGCCTAGCCGAGCCTCGCCAGCGCGGCGAACGCGCTGAAGGCCGCGAACACGAAGGCGGTGAGCGCGGCCGCCTTGCCCGTGAAGTCGACGAGGTCCACGACGGACGAGGACGACGAGGCGGAGCCCGAGGCTGCCCGACGCGGATACGTCTTCATCAGGTGGGCGATGACGCGCACGGCCGCACCGAGGCCGGCGATGAGGACGGGCGGGAGCGCGAATCGCGCGACGAGCCGCTCCAGGGTGACCGCGCCCGCGGCGAGGTCGGCGACGGCCTGGTCGATCATGACGTTGACGCCGATCAGCCCTGCGGCGACGGCCAGGATCGCCACGCCCAGGTAGGCCCAGAACCTCGCCCGCCCGCACCTCGTCCCGGAGTCCGTCACCGCCCCATTATCGGAGACCGTCCGCACCCCGGCAACGGCAACGGCAACGGCGGCGGGCGAGCGAGCGGGCGAGCCGGGAGCGAGGCGCTCCGCTTCGCGGCCGCGGGCGCAACCCTCTTGACGATCGGCGACTCCTCTGCAATTCTCTTCTCAGGTGATGAATCGATTCCTCAATTGACCCAAGGCGTCGACATCACCCTCTTTCACATCAATTGGCGAATCGATTCATCAATCGTCGACACACGGCCGCGAACCACCGCGGCACTGCAAAGGAGCAGCACATGCGCAGACGAACCCTCCTGGCGGGCATCCTCGCGACGACGGCCGTGATCGGCCTCTCGGGCTGCGGCCTCGACTCGGGCCAGGCGCCCGCCGCTGACGGCTCGGTCTCGACCGTCACGATCTACACCTCCCGACCCAAGGGCATCACCGACGGCATCGTCGCCAAGTTCGAGGAGGCGAACCCGCAGTACAAGGTGCAGCTGCTCAGCCTCGGCGCGCAGGAGGTCGCCGACCGCGTCCGTGCCGAGTCGGGCCGGCCCCAGGCCGACGTCTGGTGGGGCGGCACCTCGCAGCAGTTCGACCAGGGCGCCCAGGCCGGCGTGCTCCAGCCGTTCCCGCAGGAGACGGTGGATCGCGTGCCCGAGCGGTTCCGCGGCACCGGCGACGCCTGGCTCGGCGAGCAGCAGCTCACCCAGGTCATCGCCTACAACCACGACATGATGAGCGCGGCAGACGCGCCGAAGGACTGGGACGACCTGATCAAGCCCCAGTACAAGGACCAGATCCTGATCCGCGACGTCGCCCCCTCCGGCACGATGCACAGCATCTTCGACGCCATGATCTGGCGCACCTTCCAGACCACCGGCACGCCCGACCAGGGCTACGAGTGGCTCCGCGGCCTCGACGCGAACACGAAGGACTACCCCGCGAGCCCCAGCGACCTCTACCTGCGCATCCAGCGCCAGGAGGCGCCGCTGACGATCTGGAACCTGCAGGACGTCATGCTGCAGACGAAGGCCGGCGTGCCGTTCACGCCCGTCATCCCGGCCTCGGGCTCGCCCATCCTCGTCGACGGCGTCGGCAAGGTCGCGGGCGCCCCGAACAGCGCGGGCGCCGACGCCTTCGCCGCGTTCCTCCTCAGCGAGCAGACCCAGCAGGGGCTCGCGGAGAACAACTTCCAGTTCCCGACCGTCGCGCTCGCGCAGCAGCCGAAGTGGCTGACCGACCTCCAGATCACGGAGATGCCCGTCGACTGGAAGGCCGTGGGCGCGCACGACGCCGAATGGATCGGCTACTGGGTCCAGAACATCAAGAACCAGGGCTAGGAGACGCGCATGATCTCGGTCTCCCTCGACCGCATCGAGAAGTCCTACGGGGACAACCCGCCCACCGTCGCCGCCGACATCCGCATCGAGGCGGGCGAGTTCTTCACCCTCCTCGGGCCCTCCGGATGCGGGAAATCGACCATGCTCCGCATGATCGCCGGCTTCCTGCAGCCCACCCGCGGCCGCATCCTGTTCGACGAAGAGGACGTCACGACCCGGCCGCCGAACAAGCGCGACACGGGCATGGTCTTCCAGAACTACGCCCTCTTCCCGCACATGACCGTCGCGCAGAACGTGAGCTACGGCCTCGACGTGCGCCGCGCCGGCAAGGCCGAGAAGGCCGAGCGCATCGCCAAGGCGCTCGACCAGGTCGGCCTCGCCGGCTACGGGACGCGCCGCATCGACCAGCTCTCCGGCGGCCAGCAGCAGCGCGTCGCCCTCGCCCGCGCGATCGTCATCTCGCCATCGGTGCTGCTGCTCGACGAGCCGCTGTCGAACCTCGACGCGAAGCTGCGCGAGGAGACCCGACTGCAGATCCGCCGCGTGCAGCAGGAGGCCAGCCTCACCGCGGTCTACGTGACCCACGACCAGGCCGAGGCGATGGCCATGAGCGATCGCATCGCCGTGCTGGAGGCGGGCCGCGTGCACCAGGTGGCCACGCCGCGCGAGGTCTACCACCGGCCGGCGACCGAGTTCGTCGCCCGGTTCATCGGCCGCAGCAACGTCCTCCCGGCGACCGTCGTCGAGACGCGTCAGGACGCCCTCGTCGTCGAGCTGCCCGGCGGCCGCCGCGTCGAGACGCCCGCGCCCCGCAACCCGAACCGCAAGGCGGGCGACGCGGTCTCCCTCTCGGTGCGCCCAGAGCTCATGCGGCCCTGCCCCGTCGACGAGGCGCTCCTCGTGGGCGTCGTCGGCGCCGCCGAGTTCACCGGCGCGTCGATCACGTTCGAGGCCGCCGTCGGCGACCTCGAGCTGACCGTCACGATGCCCGACCGCGCCGACGCGCCGCGCCCGGGCGACACGGTGGGGCTCGCCTGGGACGGCGAGCGCACCTGGGCGGTCGGGGAATGAGCGCCCCCGCCACCACGCCGATCGGCGTGCGGCCCTCGCTGAGCGAGCGGATCGCGGGCGACCGGTTCGTGTACCTCCTCGCGATCCCGGTCTTCCTCGTCCTGCTCTACTTCGTGGTCGCCCCGATGCTGCAGACCGCGATCTTCTCCTTCGACGGGAAGGGCGCGGCGGTCAACTACTCGACGTTCTTCACGGGCGCCTCGGCGTCGGCGCTCGGACTGTCCGTGGGGATCTCCCTCGCATCCGTGCTGCTGTGCGGCGTCATCGGCACCCTGCTCGCCGTGCTGCTCACGCGCTTCGACTTCCCCGGGCGGCGGATGCTCGAGGTGTTCGCCATCCTCCCGATGGCGCTGCCCCCGCTCATCGGCACCGTCGCCTTCGTGCTGCTCTCCAGCGAGTCGGGCGTCGTGCCGCGAGCGCTGCACGAGCTGCTCGGCGCGCCCGCGAGCCTCTTCGCGGCATCCGGCATCGGCGGCGTGCTCCTCGTGCACGCCTTCACGATGTACCCGTACTTCTACCTGTCGGTGTCGGCGGGGCTCGCGGGGCTGGACTCGTCGCTCGAGACGGCGTCCGCCAACCTCGGTGCGAGGAAGGCTCGCACCTGGGCGAAGGTGATCCTGCCGATGCTCACGCCCGCGCTCGTGTCGGGGGCGCTGCTCACGTTCATGATCTCGATGGCGTCGTTCACGGCGCCGCAGCTCTACAACGTGCAGACGCTGACGATGCAGATCGTGTCGACGCGCACCTCGGGCGACCACTCGCTCGCCGCCGCGCAGTCGACGGTGCTCTCGATCGTGTCGATCCTGTTCCTCGTGTCGATGCGCTGGTACCAGGGCCGGCGCGTGCACCGGAGCCTGTCGAAGGGCGTCCAGCGCGACCGCGCCGTGAGCCGCGGGCCCGTCCGCTACCTCGCGCTGGCGGGCAGCCTGCTGATCAGCGCGCTCCTGCTCGCGCCGGTGCTCGTCATCGTGCTCGTCTCGTTCTCCGTGGACGGCGCGTGGACGACGCAGGTGCTGCCGCCGCAGTACACCCTGGCGAACTACACGCGGATCTTCACCGATCCGAAGAGCCTGCTGCCGATCAACGTGAGCGTGCAGATGAGCGTGCTCGCCACGATCGCCGCCGTCGTCATCGGCGCGGCGGCCGCGTGGATCATCGCCCGCTGGAGGCTCGGCGGAAAGACCCTGCTGGACATCGCGATCATGCTGCCGTGGGCGCTCCCCGGCACCGTCATCGGCGTCAACATGGTCACCGCGTTCAACGAGCCCAACGCCGCGAACCTCGGCCTCGTGCTCACCGGCACGCTGTGGATCCTGCCCGTCGCGTACTTCGTGCGCTACGTGCCGCTCGTGTTCCGCTCGACGGGCGCGTCACTCGACACGATCGACCCCTCGCTCGAGGAGGCGGCGCGCGGCCTCGGTGCCTCGCCCGTGCGGGTGCTGCGCACGGTGACCGTGCCGCTCGTGGCCAAGGGCATCCTCGCCGGCGCGTTGCTCGCCTTCGTCGACGGCGTCGGCGAGTACGTCGCCTCGGTCGTGATCTACCCCTCGCAGTACGTGCCGCTGTCGGTCGAGATCTTCGGCCGCATCTACTCGTCGGAGATCGGCACGGCGGCCGCGTACGGCACGCTGCAGATCGCGCTCATCCTGATCGTGCTCGTCGTCTCCCGGGCGATGGAGGGCCGCAGCAGCGCAGGGGCGGTGACGACCGTATGAGCGAGGCGGAACGCCGTCCGGCGCGCTGGACGGAGGCGGCGCCGGCTCCGGTCGGCGAGCTCTTCAGCCCGGAGGCCCGGCGTCAACGGTGGCTCGACGTGGAGGCGGCGCTCGCCGCCTCGGAGGCGGAGGCGGGCGTCGTGCCCGCCGCCGCGGCCGAGGCGATCGCGGCGGCGGCGGCGCTCGACCGGGTCGATCTCGACCGGCTCGCCCGCGGCGAACGGGAGACCGGCCACGTCATGGTGCCGCTGGTCGAGGCGCTCGCCGAGGCCGCCGGGCCCGAGCACGGCGGCTGGGTCCACTGGGGCGCGACGACGCAGAACATCCAGCAGTCGGGCGACACCGTGGGGCTGGCCGAGGCCCGCGCGCGCATCATCGAGCGGGTCGAGCGCGTGCTCGCCCTGCTCGCCGAGCTCGCGGAGCGGCACGCCGACACCCCGATGGCCGGGCGCACGCACGGCCAGCACGCGGTGCCCATCACGTTCGGCCTCAAGGCGGCGGTCTGGGCCGACGTCCTGAGCCGTCACCTCGACCGGCTCGAGCAGGTCGGCCCGCGGCTGCTCGTCTCCATGACCGGAGGCGCCGCCGGCACCTTCGCGAGCTTCGGCGAGGTCGGGCCCGCGATCCAGCGCGGCGTCGCCGAACGGCTCGGCCTCTCCCCCATGGCGGTCCCGTCGCGCGCCATCGCCGACCACTTCGCGGAGTGGGTGTGCGTCATGGGCCAGATCGCGGCGACCGTGCAGTCGATCGCCGAGGAGACGGGCCGGCTCATGTCGACCGAGTTCGGGGAGCTGAGCGAGGCGCTCCCCGACACGGACGTCGGCAGCTCGACGATGCCGCAGAAGCGCAACGCGAAGACGTCGATGGGCATCGTGACGGATGCCGCCCAGGTGCGCGCGCTCGTGCCGCTCGCCCTCGAGGCGACGATCCAGTCGCACGAGGTGGACGGGGCGCGCTCGGCCATGATGGATCATGCCGTCGAGCGGTCGACGACGCTCGTGGACGGCATCCTCTCCCGGCTCGAGTCGCTCTTCTCGGGGCTCGAGGTCCACGCCGACCGGATGCGGTCGAACCTGGCGCTGACGGGCGGCCTCATCGGCGCCGAGGCGATCATGATGCGGCTCGCGGAGGCGCTCGGCCGGCAGGAGGCCCACGCGATCGTGCACAGGGCCGCCACGCGAGCGGCCGTGACCGGCGAGGACTTCGCGGCGGTGCTGGCGCGGGAGCCGCGCATCGCCCGGCACCTGACGCCGGACGAGACGGCCGCGCTGCTGGACCCGGTGCGGCATCTGGGGCTCAGCCCGCTGCTCGCGCGCGAGACGGCGAAGCGGATCGGCGCGCGGCTCGCCGGAGGAGACCGCTAGCGCACCGCCGGTTCGCCGGGGTCGGCGCCGAACTCTGGAGATACGCGGGCACTGCGCCGAATAGGGGCGCAGTCGCGCGTCATCTCCAGAGTTCGGCGAATGAGCCACCGGGCGGGCCGAACGTCGCGCCCACCGGCGCTGCGCGTATCCGGGTCGTCGCCGTGCCGAGACGGCGCTCAGGCCTTAATCTGGGAGCCTCATGGTTGGCTCGAGCAGACTCGTCGTCGACGCCTGGGAGGCGCTCTTCCGCGCCCAGGTGTCGGTCGTTCGCGACCTCCGCGACGGGTTCACCGGCACGGGGCTGTCGATGAACGAGTACGACGTGCTCTTCAACGTGCACCGGGAGCCCGAGCGCCGCATCCGGCTGCGCGATCTCAACCGCAACGTGCTCATCACGCAGTCGTCGGTGAGCCGGCTCGTCGATCGCCTGGTCGCCCGCGGATTCCTCGTCAAGTGCGACGACGAGTCCGACGGGCGCGGCACGGTCGTCGGGCTCACCGCCGAGGGCACCGCGATCTTCCGCCGCGTCGCGGCGCTGCACGTCGCGGGCATCAACGAACGGCTCGGCGGGACGCTCACCGACGACGAGCTGCGCATGCTCGCCTCGCTGTGCGATCGCCTGCGGGAGGCCGGCGCCGAGCGCGACCGCCGCCCGTCGGCCGACTGAGCCCCGCCCGCGCACCCGCCGAGCGCGGGGCGCGACACCCCGAGGCGCTGCCGGGGGTTCGTCCGACGCGCGCGCAGAATGAATCGAAGCCCCGCGTCGCCGCGGCGGCTCCGCTCGACGAAAGGCCTCGCATGAGCCGTGCGCGACACGACCCCGCGGGCTCGCCGCGCGCCTACGCGTGGCCGGGCTCCGACGGCGCGCTCGAGCCCATCGACGCCTCGAGCGCGACGATGCTCGCGCACTCGCTGCACGTGCTCGCCGACCCCACCCGCATCCGCGTGCTGTCGCTCATCGCCTCGCACGGCGGCCGTCCGGCGACCGTGACCGAGATCGTCGACGCCGTCGGCCTCTCGCAGTCGACCGTCTCCCACCACCTGCGCGTGCTCGTCGACGCGGGCTTCGTGACCCTCGAGCGCAGCGGCACCTGGAGCCTGTACCGCGCCCGCCCCGAGGCCCTCGACGAGGTCGCCGCCCGAATCGCCTCGGCGAGCTGACCGGCTCCGCCGTTCGAGCGGCCGGGCGCACCGCCCCGAAACCGCATCGCCGAGGCGGCTTCGAGTCGATCGTCGATCGACGTCCGCGCGGTCAGCGGGCGGCGGATGCGGAGACGAGGTGGCGGACGGCGCCGCGCAGGCCCGTGTAGGCGGCCGAGGCGACGGCGCAGGCGGGGTCGTGGAAGTCGACGCCGGCGTCCGCGAGCGCGTCGACGACGGCGCCCGCGACGAGCTGGTCGCCCACGCTGAAGCGCGGCGAGCCGTCGGGCCACTCGTCGCCCGCGCAGACGATCGAGACGTAGACGCGGTCGCCCAGGCGCTCCTGCGCGGCGAGCACGAGGCGCGCGACGGCGTCGGGTCGAAGCGTCGCCGCCTCCGCCGTCGCCGGCCGGCCCGGTGCCGCACAGCCCGCGCGCACCCGCGCGGCGAGCTCGGGGAGTCGCTCGTCGCCGGTGAGCGGGGCGCGGGCCGGGAGCTCGTGGTCGAGCACGGCGTCCACGACGAAGCCGGCCGCCGAGTCGGCGAGCGCCGCGTCGAGGAGCTGACGGGACGGCGCATGCGCCCCGCCTCGCGCTGTCGCGCCGGTGCGCGCGAGCACGACGAGGTCGGCCGGGACGCGATCGAGCGCGGCGACGCCCCACTCGAGGGAGATCTGGAATCGCGAAGCCATCCTCCGACCCTAGCCGCGCAGACGAGGACGATTCCGCGGCGCGGGAGCCGAGCACGGGCGGGCTCAGGCCGCAACGCGCCGCGTCATCGGCCCGAGCACCGCGGCCGCTCGCACGTCCCCCGCCCGTCGGGCGGGCACCCGAAACGCCGCGCCGACCGCGTACTTCGCCCTATGTGAACAATGCTCCCGGCGGGATGTCAGTGGTCGGCCCTAGCATCGCCCCGGCGCTGCGAAGCGACCGCCACCCACCACCCGGCGTGCGCCGGACCGAACGCAAAGGATGCGGCGATGACGACGTCCCTCAACCCCTACCTCTCGATCCTCGACGGCAAGGCACGCGAGGCCTTCGAGTTCTACCAGTCGGCCTTCGGCGGCGAGCTCAAGGTCACGACCTTCGGCGAGAGCGGCATGGCCGGCTCCCCCGCCGCCGACCAGGTCATGCACGCCCAGCTGACGACCGCCACGGGCGACACCCTCATGGGCTGCGACGAGGTCCCCGGCATGATGCCCCCGCGCACGCGCGGCGACAGCGTCCAGGCGTCCTTCTCGTCGCAGGGCGAGGAGGACGGCGCCCGCGGCCGCGACGCCTACGCGAAGCTCAGCGAAGGCGCGACGGTCGTCGTCCCGCTCGAGAAGCAGATGTGGGGCGACGAGTACGCCCAGCTCGTCGACCGCTACGGCATCGTCTGGCACTTCAACATCGGCGCGTAGCGGCTGCGCGTCGCGCTCCGGACCCGACGAGGGAACGGACCCGCGGGCCCCGTCCCTTCGGCACGACGCCGAGGCGACGGGGCTCGCGCGCGAATGCCGGGCCGGGCGCTACGGCAGCAGCGCGTAGCCGGCCTCGTCGACGGCGGCCTCGACGTCCGCCCGCTCGAGCTCGCCGGCGCTCGTCACGATGACGGTCGAGCGGCCGCCCTTCCTGAGCACGACGTCGACGTCGAGCACGCGATCGAGCGCACGCACCTCCTGGCGCACGGCCGCGACGCAGTGGCCGCAGGTCATGCCCTCCACGCCGTACTCGACGGTGACGGGCGCGCCGCCCGGAAGGCCGGCGATCTTGGACGCCCTGGCCTGCGCGGATGCGGTGGGGGCTCCCTGCGCCCGCACGCCCGCAGTCGCGTCGGCCGCGGCCGTCTTCGGAGCGGCGAAGGAGCTGTCGTCGAACGAGAACGACACCCGGCCGGGCAGCTCGACGATGCGGCCGAGCCCGGCGGGCGCCGCAGCGCGCTGACCGCAGACGCAGGCGCCCTCGCCACCGCATCCGCAGGCGTGGTCGCCGCCATCGCCGCCGCCGTTCGCGAGCGGCAGGAGCGGCCGGCCGGCGGGGTCGCTCGAGGCGAAACGGTCGGAGAGCATCTCGGCGGTCATTCGGGGCGTTCCTCCTGTGT
>Ga0153918_1000177_pt1 | contig 41258 bp, 46 predicted proteins | sample TSFL002MetaG_FD_104687 | JGI IMG/M metagenome (GOLD analysis project Ga0153918, IMG submission 104687) | Attine ant fungus gardens microbial communities from Florida, USA - TSFL002 MetaG | ecosystem: Host-associated > Fungi > Mycelium > Unclassified | place: USA: Florida, Paynes Creek Historic... | reverse complement strand
GGTATAATCCACAACGTTTCCGCATCCCCTTCAGTGCCGAAGTGGCGAAATCGGTAGACGCAGTTGATTCAAAATCAACCGTAGAAATACGTGCCGGTTCGAGTCCGGCCTTCGGCACCAAGTGATGCAATAATTAGCTACCTAAGGGTGGCTTTTTTTGTGTCCATTTTCGTCCAAATTCGTCCATATCCGTCTGTAATTCAAAGATAATTTATTTTTTGATAAAAACATTATTTGTTTTGCGGTCTTTCCATGTTGGTCGTTTTTTATCCATTGACATCCAGGCGATTTGGGGGCAAAAAAGGGGGCAAACCCGGTTCGATAGAGGAGTGACCCCCAAATGGCGCTTACAGATCTCGCAATCCGGCATGCCAGGCCGCTTGGCAAGGCATACAGGCTCTCTGACTGTCACGGTCTTTACATTCAGGTGAACCCCAGCGGATCTAAGCTGTGGTATCTGAAATTTCGCTTTGGAAACAAAGAGAATCGTATGGCATTAGGCCCTTATCCGCTCATTTCTCTTGCACTGGCAAGGGAGAAGCAAGCGGATATAAAAAGGCTTATTTTAGAAGGCATTAATCCGGCGGAAAAACGCAGAGAGGAAAAGCGGGGTGGAGAGCCCCTTTATACGTTCGAGTCTGTGGCTCGTGAATGGGTTGCCAGCAACGTGAACTGGTCGGTAGAACATAAGAAGCGGGTGCTGCGTTATTTCGAGCTTTACGTCTTTCCCACGAACGGCAGTTGCGACATTACCAAAATGAAGGTTAAAGACCTGCTGGTACCCATCAAAGAGGTGGAGAAGGCGGGCAAACTAGATGTTGCTTCCCGGCTTCAGCAGCGTACCGCCTGCGTGATGCGCTACGCCGTCCAGAACGGCATTATCGATCATAACCCCGCATCGGATTTAACCGGCGCGGTCTCCACGCCCAAAGTACGTCACCATCCCGCGCTGGATTTGAATCTTATCCCTGATTTCCTGGAAAGAGTCGACGATTTCAAAGGCCGTCAACTGACTCAACTGGCGGTAAAGTTGGCGCTGCTGCTATTCATCCGTTCCAGCGAACTGCGCTTTGCCCGCTGGGATGAAATTGACCTGCGTAACGCCATGTGGACCATTCCCGCCGAGCGCGAACCGATCCCTGGCGTTAAGTACTCTGCGCGAGGCGCGAAGATGCGATCTCCACATCTGGTGCCTCTATCACATCAGGCCATCGAACTGCTGTACGAGGTGCGGCAGCATTGCCGACCGGGAACTGAACTGGTGTTCCCCGGCGATCACAATTACCGCAAACCGATGAGTGAAAACACAATCAACAAAGCGCTGCGGGTGATGGGCTACGACACCCAGAAAGACGTCTGCGGCCACGGTTTTCGCACTATGGCCTGCAGCGCGCTGGTGGAGTCGGGCCTGTGGTCAAGCGACGCGGTAGAGCGCCAGATGAGCCATCAGGAGCGCAAGCGCGTGCGTGCGGCGTATATCCATAAGGCGCAGCATCTCGAAGAACGCCGGGAAATGATGCAGTGGTGGGCGGATTATCTGGATGCGAACCGCTTCAGGCATGTGGTGCCGTATGGCTTCAAAAAATCGCCGGGAGGCGCACTCGACCATATGAGCTTCCAGGAGCGCAATGACCGGCACCTGGAGGAGCTGAAAGCCAGAATTCTCGCTGACTCGGAATGGCTGACGGCGTCTGAATTATCCGCAAAAGCGGGTTTTTGTTCCGCCGATCCTGATGCTGGCCCGAAAGGCTGGAAAGCCGCCGGGAAGATATTCTCGCTGAAGGTCGATGGTCAGGATTTGTACCCGGATTATGTTCTGGATGAGAAAATGCGGCCTCTTAAGGTTGTGAGGTTGATACTCTCGCTGTTTAAGGAACGCAAAACGCCGTGGGGACTGGCTATCTGGTTTGGCTCGGCTAATCGCAGGTTGCGCGGAGGGAGACCGAAAGATTTGCTGGTATCAAAGTCAGAGTTGGTACTGCTGGCAGCGCAGGATGAGGTGGAGTCTGGGGATAGGGAAGATGCTGGTATTTAGTTATTCCATGAGCATGGCAGTTTATGTCGGGATGGAATAGGAACAACGCAACCCTGCATTTACGCAGACTGAAAGTATTGACTGTGGTTTAGCTTAGCACAACTCGTGGTTAGTTAAATTTGACAGTCAGCTAACAGCGACAAGAAGAAATTAACATATCTGTTGAGGTGGCCAAATTTAGCTCTCCGCTACACCCCAAAGGTACCTTCTTAAAGTTTTCTCTCTACTGAAGGTGAGTAAAAATCACTCAATGAGGACGTTGCTCTTGGCAACGGCAGTATCATGTTCTACGGTGCCAAGTTACAGTAGGCATACTGAATGATTCCAGCTGTTTTTTGAACAAATTCAGATTCTTTGTCACCTTTTTGCTTTACGTCAAAAGATTATGGTGTAGTCTTTTCTAAAACCATTTTGTTCGATAGCATGTAACATTTGGGTGATATCACTCGGGCGGTAGCATTTTTTGCTCTGAAAAAACCAAGGTCTCCAAAAACTTCCAATACTTTCAAGAAAAGGTTATTTGTTTATGCACAGCGTTAATTTCTATTCTTTCAGAATTCTCACCCATAAAGGTAGCAGGAAAAGTAAGAAGCTTGGAACACTAGATCTAAGTAATAAAAAAACAGCTTATAAAATACTTGAAGAATATTTAACGTTGCATAAATTTAGCCCAATAGAATACGGGGTTTCTAAGGCGAAAATATCTTTGGAAGGGCATAAAAAAATAACATTTAATAACACTAAAGGTTTAGTTCATGGCTATATAAAAGTCGGCAAGTATGGTGAGAGTAGTGAAATAAAAGATATTAAACTAAAAACTACTCAGTATACGACTAAAGTTGATGATGTCACTTTAAGAGAGCGCTATGTTCTTATTTATTTACCCGATTCTTTAGAAGAAGGTATTATAGCCTTCCATTCCTCAGATAACGTTAGCGCTAAAGGAGCTATGGCAGATGCCTTGGTCGAATACTTTAAGAAACAATATCAACTTGAAGCGAGAATAAATCCTCTTTGCCATAAGAAGATTCCGCAGTATATTCTTGACTCTGAAGTGAAACAAATCAAAGCTCTTGGGTATGAAGCTCCGAGCGATATAGCTGACTCCTTTGGCACAAATAAAACCAATGTTAAAACTGACTTGGTCATAAAATACAATCAAGGATATATGGGTAGTTTTAGAGACTTACAAAGCAAAAAAATATCTAATATAATTGAAGTTGTTGAAGATAAATGTGAGGAAATAAAGGTTACTTTACAATTAGGTAGCAGAAGTGTTGTTTTTAAATATGACACTATAATCAAAAAGGGAATTTCTGTTGAACTGGATGATAGTGCACTCAACATTGATGCTTCTACTGGTATCCCTGAATTAAAAGCACTTCATGACACGGTGCGCTCATTGGCTAATGATATACTCTTAGAGATCCATAGCGGAAACCAAGGAGTTACGATATGAACAAAATAAATATATGGCAGGTACTTCTAAAACATTACAAGACTATGACGGATCAAAGAGGGGTAACATTAAGGCAAGATGTGTTTATTCACTTTTTCCTACCTGGAATAATATCTGTTGTTGTTTGTATACTTTATGGGACGATGAAGCCGTCTATTTCAGCAGTTTTTGTGAATTTCGGAGCTATCACGACAGCTTTACTCATGAGTGCTGTCATTATGATATATGACCAAAAACAAAAAACCATTTTTAAAATATCGGATATTATAGAAAACCAAAAACCAACAACTAACCTACCCGCGTTGGAGACTAATAAAAAAGTATATGAGCAATTATGCCATAATGTAGCATACGCAATATTAACATCAGTGATACTAGTTATTGCATCTGTAATCATTTCTTTTTTTCCTGAGAAAAAAGAAACCCTTGAGTTACTGTATTTCTCAGTTCCCGCCTTCATACTCAGTTTTATAGCTTACGCGGCTTTTTTCACCACAGTGATAACCTTTTTAATGGTTATTAAGCGATTCAGCTTTATACTTGATAACTAAATTTCTATCATTTTAAATTATTGGCCTTAAAGCAACTGTAACTGAGAACGCATAGGTTCAAGAATCCCTTATGGAGGGCGACTAATTTTGACAACTTACTCCCATCACCATCTGACTGACTTGCTCCCCGTTAATTAATTCGTAGTGGTGTCAGCAATGCCCTCTCTTGGCATACTGCAGGTCTCTCGCTGATATTACGTGTCTGAACATCGCCTGATTGGTATTGTTGGAGATGGAGGGGAAAGGATCGTCTATCGGGTGGAGTCAGTCCAAATCGCGAAATGCTCACCATCTACTTCAAAGAAACACTTTCCACTGTTCTGAGTTTTTTTTTGCTGCCACCACTTTTTGAGATCCCTGCGATAAGCTATGGGATCAAGAAGCTTAAGTACACGTCTTTTATCTGCATTGCTCAAACTGTGGTAATGGTTAATGCCTGTATCAAGGCAGACATAGTCTTTATACATCAGTCCAATAAGCTGAATGTTCAATTCAAGGTTACGTAAAAGATAATAAGGCGTTGCATCACTAAGTCGCCAGCAAGGATTGCCGTTTTCCCCCTCATGTCTTCTGATGCCATGTTCCCGGAAAACGGATTCCACTATTTTTGGCGAAAGTGCGTTTACGTCATTGCTATCGGAGAATAACTGCTCCAGAAGCGCATTTATTCTTCCGAATGGCGAGGCCAGAAAGTGTAATCTATCAATATTTTCATACAGACGAAAAATACGAAGATTATGCAGACGACATGCCAGCGCGAAAATCAGTGCTTCATCATCTTTCTCAATACCCTGTCCCTGCTTTCGAGGCATACCAGGCGAGGCTGTCTCAAAAGTGTTAAAAGGGGTCTGATAGGGATAGTTAATAAATAAATTGTTATCTGTGGGTAAATTCTCTATCAATATATTGAGCAGTGGCGAGAGCTCATTTGTAGTAATGCGATACGTATTGGACAAAGCAAGAGAAATAAGCGTGCTAGAAAGTGCGACACCATAAAGTCCTAGCTGTCTTTCGGCATGTAAATCGACAACGATTTTTTTCAGAGCAAGAAACGCCATTTGCTGAACTTGGTCATGATGAATAATGACCTGTTCGCGTGGAGCACCGGTATAAAGATACCAGTCTCTTTCTCTGATCACCGTTTCTATTTCCTCGGTGCTCAGATATTGCTGTAGGTGTGGCGGCGCATATTCCACGCAGAATTGGTGAACGTCCTCAAGTAAAAATGCTTCGCTACTGTCAAGAAAACTGTTCTCCATTTTCTTTAATAATAGTATATGCCAAAAGCGGTTTATATCTTCTGGGGACATATCATCAGGGTCTACTAACTGTGCTTCGGGCTCAGTTTCTGCATGGCCAGTCAGCTGATAGAACAGATCAACCTCCTGAGAAAAGTTGGTAAGAAAATGGTGCGAGTTGATGATCACACTCTCTGCGTAAGTAGTGATTTTTTCCGCAATACGTGCCTGTTGCTCTTCGTCGACTCTCCGGGCCCATTTCCCACCACCAAGCCATTTTTCTACACAGCGTAGAATACCCCCGCTGCGGAAGAGCATTGATAGCTTTCCAATCGACTCTTCTGTACTTTCTCCGGGTTTTAACTCCCTTCGGATTGCTGCAAGTTGTTCTTGCTGAGCCGAGGCATTAAATGAGAACATCCTACGATTACGATTTTTATGAATTTGCATTTTGAAGTCAACGCAGCATCCATGAGGTAACAACGCAAGAACTCGTTTATTTAAAAATCTGTCTACCGTTTGTTTATGGCTCACGGCCTGATATTCCAGAAGTAGCGATATCAGATGGCACAACTGTTCAGACTCAGGACCTCCATTGATAATGTGTTGTTTCATGGACAACAAAAATGGTACAACCCAGACTTCATAGAATGCTAGGTTACACACTTTGTCTGATGCGACTGGATACAGTTGCTGGGTATGGAGTTCTCGCAATCCTGCCTGAATCACGTCAAGATACAGGCTTAGTAGCAGATTTAGTTGCGGGTTTTCACCCGCAAGAGAGCCCAGAATTCGACTTAACAGTTTATCTGATCTGCTTCGTTTACCGCTCAGAGAATAGGTTTTAGAGAGTTTTTTATCTTTCCCCTCTGCCATTGAAAATGCCGTTACTAAGCCATCAACTGCCAAACTCCAAGTGGGTACACTCCACATAGGTTTATCCTTCTACCTTATAAAATAAATGCGCGACGTTCGCTACTGTACTGTACTCGACGTCCGTACCATGAATTTACTATACGAATTAGAAAGTTATAGACGCGTGCACTTTCGTAAGCATATTCATAGCTGCGGTTCTCGTAGGCAACCATATCGTTAAATTGCAGCTTACGCCATTTCTCTCCGTCATAAACTGAGGCCAGATAATAACCTGAAAAACCGTAATTCGTGTGACGACCGCTGCGGTAATTTGCCCCCTGACGATCGTCTTTACGGTAGAGGTAGACATCACCAGTCACTGCGGTGTAACGACTGCTCGTTACGTTGCCTGAAAGGGTGATAGTGTTGATTGATGATGTAGTCATGCTCAATTCCTCGTGCAGTTACTGTGTCTACGCAGAATAGAATTTTCACAGAGGTCCCAATACTCCGTTTCTTCGACCGACAACAAATTAAATTCACACCCGACAAAAAAAGCTTTTTAATCAATTGGTTAGAAATTATTTTAACAGCTATTTTTAAACTGAGCCTTTACTTACGGTCATATTGAATTTGGGAGTGTGCGGATTATAGGCGAACTTTTCCTGTATCGGACTGATGTGGTAGGTGGCAAAAGCCGTACTAGTTTCTGAAAGATTTTGAAGTGGATGTAAAACACTATTTGGCTGCTCACTGGCTTTAATAAACGCATGGAGACCTGACCGGTGAGTGTGACGACATAAGGACCATTGATACAATTGTGAAACCGTGCAAGTTAAAAATATTATCCTCAATTAAGGATATAAATGTTTTATCCCTCTTAGGGGATGGATTTGAAATATCCCCTGAAGCGGATATACTTAAAATATCTGTTATGGGGGATAAAATGAACGTAACCTCACCCAAAATGCTGGCTCAGGTAGTCAGGGATGCACGCAAGCAACGTAAGCTGACTCAACGCGAAGCTGCTGAAAGTATGAGCATGAAGCAATCAACGGTTTCAGAGTTTGAGAACCATCCGGAGGGGACACGGCTGGACACGCTTTTTAAGCTGCTTGCCGCTCTGGATCTTGAACTTCAGGTCGTAAGCCGAAAGGGTAAAAACAAAACATCTGAGGGTTGGGACCAGGAGTGGTGATCCGTGGAAAGATTAACGGTTGCGCTAAATGGCATCATTGTTGGTACGCTGGAGAAAACAGCGGGCGGTGAAATGTCTTTTTACTACCAAAGAGACTGGCTGGAAAGAGCTGGTTCTCGTGCTATTTCTCTTTCGATGCCGTTACGGGAAGAGCGTTATCGTGGCGAAATCGTTTATAACTTTTTTGATAATCTTCTGCCAGATAGCGAGCAAATTCGTAGCCGGGTTCAGGCGCGGTTCCATGCGCCCACAAAGCAACCTTTCGACTTGTTAGCACGTATTGGGATGGACTGTGTTGGGGCTATACAGCTTTGGCCTTATGAAACCGATATTCCATCTATTCAGAGAGTGGATGCCGAACCCTTAACTGAAAACAAAATAGAACATCTGCTGCAGGGATACAAAGATGCCCCATTGGGTATGCAGGCAGAGGTCGATGATTTCCGTATTTCACTGGCGGGTGCACAGGAAAAAACAGCTCTGCTCTGGTGGAATAATCAATGGTGCAGGCCACGCGGGAGCACACCGACAAGCCATATTTTTAAACTACCTATTGGCTATATCGCCAATAACGGAATTGACCTTCGCGAGAGCGTTGAAAATGAGTGGCTGTGTTCAAAAATAGCGGCTGAGTTTGGTTTTCCCGTTGCGGATACCCGAGTTGCGTATTTTGGGCAACAAAAGATACTGATTGTTGAACGTTTCGATCGGCGATGGGCTAAAGATGGTCAGTGGTTGATGCGTTTGCCAACGGAAGACTTTTGTCAGGCATTGGGCGTAGCTCCGGCACTTAAGTATGAATCTGATGGTGGGCCAGGAATCGCCAGAAGCATGGATTTGTTACTGGGTTCTCAACAACCGCTTGAGGACAGGATTTTGTTTTTCAGAAGTCAGATCTTTTTCTGGATGTTGGCGGCAATTGATGGCCATGCCAAAAATTTCAGTGTATTCCTTGAACCAAACAGCGCTTACCGTATGGCCCCGCTTTACGATGTAATGTCTGCTTACCCTTTGATGCAGCCGAAAGGTATTCCTCCCAGAAAAGCTAAAATGGCGATGGCGCTATCCGGACGTAATCGCCATTTTCACTGGAGTACAATTATGCCCCGTCATTTTCTTTCCACTGCGCGAGAAGTGAGCTTTCCCCTTTTGCAAGTTGAGCAATTGCTGGCGGAGATGAAACAACGAACTGAATCGGTGATCTCAAAAGTGGAAACGATGTTACCTGCAGGATTCCCGGAGCACATAAGCGAAGCTATTTTTAAAGGATTAAGGCATCAGTCAGCACGTATTCCGTAGCCATCTCGTCAGTAGTTGAAACAGTAAAAAATGCCCCTATTTCATGGCTAATTAACTGCTAAATTCTAGCCATGGAGGAAACTACCGATGTCACCCCGGACACTCCGCCAGCTCGTAAGTGTTGAAGTGATGTGGCCTGCTCAGACGCTACCGCTTCCCCTGCAACAAGTAGTTGAAGCATTGAATCAGGGCGAAACGCCCGATCAGATTATTATCCGCATGAACCAACAGGGCCTGCTGGCGTGGCGTGAGGATGCGTCCGTGCAGGATACACACGATATCTTTCAGGTACGGCTGGACAATCAGCATGAGGCGCGCTTTCTCTGCCGCTACGTTACTCTGCCGCTGCACTGATGCCCATATCCCGGTAACGCGAAATTGAAGAGTGCTGTTTATCACCGGATAAATTAATATGCTATAAAATAAAGAGTTAGCATATGTCGTTTCAGGGATGATGAGTTGTAAATGAAGAAGAAACTGCCAGACCAGCTTACCAGAGAATGCATTATTGCGGCTATGCGCGCCTATGATGAAGGTGTACACCACCAGTTCAGCGAATCCCGGCTGTATGATGTGGTCTTTGAAGGGCGCTGTTATCCACCGAAAGCGATAGTCGGTATTGCCGCTTCAAATATGACAGGCGTTGAGTTTGCCCCTGAAGATTTTAGCGGTGGTATCAAGTCGAAATGCGTCAAGTTGCTTACCGATCAAGGGTTCCAGATCGTTGAGAAAAATGTGGGTAACGAGCAGCCCGCCATCAGTATTTTTCCTGATGAACTGCCACCGCAGAGCGTATTTACTGAAGGTGCAGCTACGCAGGTAACGGTTAACCGCTATGAACGCGACCGTAAGGCCCGACAGGCCGCATTAGCCTGGCACGGTTGTCTGTGCAAAGTATGTGGCATTGATATGATGAGGGTGTATGGTGAGATAGCAAAAGGTTTTATCCATATACACCACCTGATTCCGCTATCAGACATCAAAGATAATTACTCTCTGGATCCCAAAAAAGATCTTATTCCCGTCTGCCCTAATTGCCACGCCATGTTGCATCGGCGTAATCCGCCTTTTTCGCCTGAAGAATTGAAATCAATTATTGAATATCATACGGCTCTTTAGGTATTAAAGCCCATTCGCTGTAGCTCGGTAGAAGAGAGTATTTTGATATAAATTGCTATTTGCGCAGCAATTTCAGCCACGGATTATTCACCGGCACTTTCTCCCCCAACACCTGCTTCGGATCCTCCATCAGAAACCCTTTCAACTGACTACTTTTCTTTTGTGGAACCCGAACCTCGCAGGTCCAGATAAAACTGTCAACATTACAGCGCAGGGCCAGCCCTGACTCCTGAAACATTCGTTGCGCCAGTTTCCAGCCGTCGCCGCTATCGCCTGTGGTTTCTGCTGCGTATGTTTTAAAGATCCCCGGCGAAATCAAGAAAAGATAGTTTTCCACCACATGTACCTTACCGTTCCGGGTATTCACCGTGGCTGAAGGACTAGTGTGGTTCTTCAGCCATTGCAGGAAATTGTTATTGTCACCAAGCCTCGGATCGTCTGCTATCTCCGGTAACGGTTGAGTCGGTGCGCTAAGTTCATGGGCGGGTTCGGCTTCAATTACCGGCGTCACATCACCAGCAAAACAGGCGGGGCGTTGTTCCCCCTGTTCCCAGATTGCGGACGGCATCAGGCGCAGCAGCGTCAGCGGTTCAACGGGCGACCAGCCCTTATCAGATCGAATAATGCAGCGCCAGATCGCTTTATCCTCATTGGCAACGATAAGCTGATGCGCCAGAAGTTCGTCAAACAGGCGGTTATTGTTTTCCGGCATGCTGGATACGCCATGCTGGAGCAGCCAGGCGCGAACCCGGTCGGCGGTGGTTTTGCTGATAAGCCACAGCGCATCCTCCGTCAGCCAGCCATCGGATCCGCATTCGGGATTATTCAGCCGGTAATCGTTCTGCACTAGTGAGCGTAAGGCGATGAGAAGGTGCTGGGGGAAGGAAGAGGGCTTTTGCGCCAGCGCGGTTTTGATATCACCACCGAGGTATCGGGCGACAGAGGCTTTATCGGCCTGCTGCACCAGTTCCACCAGTGTGCCAGCCCGTTCGTAGTGTCCGGAGAGTTGATAAATCAGGGACGCAAAAGCCGCCGGGTATCCGGCCAGCCAATCCAGTAATGGCGAGGGTATCAACTGATTAATCAGCATTGCGCCAGCGGCAGGATGTAGATGATAGTCGCGACCGTGGCTCTGATACTGCCAGCGATAAGGTTGCGTCAGATTACCTTGCCACGGATGCCAGAGTTTGCCATCGAGTTGGTGAATCTCCATATCCACGGCGATTTTTCCCGTATCGTGTAGCAATGCCGCGCAGACCACCGCGAGCGTCCATGCGCTAGCTTGCCGCGCCTGTTCTTCCGCGCCCGCTTCCGGTGGCAGCAGATAACCCTGGCGCAGTCGGATGGCGTTGCAAGCAACCTCTAGCGAATGCTCCAGTAGCCCACCGGGAATGGAATGGTGATGACTTTGTGAGGCGGGTAGCAGCTGCACCAGTGCGGCGAAGCGATGAATCGCCGTGAGGAGCCAGCTATCGAATAGGGTATCCGGTAGCGGAGTCAGTTGCCGTAACTGGTGCAAACAGGACTGGCGTAACGGAGTCGCCAGCAATTGTTCTGCGGATTGTGGTGCATACCAGCCCTCCGGCAGCGTAGCGTCTGGCGCAGGTGGCTGGCTCTGGGATGGTCTTTGTAGCCACTTCAGCATATTTCCCCTTTCCGGGCAGGCCCCTTTGCCCTTGTCGCCCTTCCTTTGCAGTGTCTCCCTTTGGGCCTTTTGCGTGCAGCAGGTTATTTTTGTCAGTGAGGAAGAGTTGAAGGTTGATGGTCATTTAACGAATATAAGGATGATGCCTCTACGGGCTGGACTATGCACAGATGGCAGCGCAATTTGGCTGACAAATAATGAACTTATACAAGGACGAGGTCATGGCACGATTAGTCAGAAAAAATTATCCGCAACTGGGGGAAGTTAACGCTCCTTATGTTCATGCAGTTGCACATCAGGGGACGCTATATATCGGGTCTGACCGCTTTTGGCACTGAGGCTCAGAATAGCGATGTTGTTGCGCAGGCAAGTGAAATATTCAGGCAACTTAAGGTGATAGCAACAGCGGAGGGGATTACGCTTGATAATCTGATTAAAGTGACGATTTTTGTTACTTCAATTGGTTCGCTGAAAGTATTGCGTCAGGTGTTGTATGCAAACTATGGCGAGAGTCTGCCCGTCAGTTCTCTTGTCGAAGTTAGTGCACTGTTCTCCCCGGATCTTCATATTGAAATTGAGGCCGTGCTTGCACTGCAATGATGGAAAAGTGGCCGATCGAAACCGGCCACTCCGTCCCACTTACCACCAGGCATAAAACATCAGCCTGTCTCGCTCAAAATCAAACGTCTCCAGCGTCTCTTTCACCCAGTGGATGACGGCGCGAACGTCTTTCCAGTAGTGTTCTCCATAATCGGTATAACCATAGAAAAAGCCATCAATCGTGGGATAAACCGCGCCGCAGTTATCCGGCGTCAGGCTCTGCAGGTCGCTCAGAAGCGCCTGCAAGTGTGCTTTTGTGACTTCTAACAGCACCTGGTTACGCACCAGCCCAACGTGTTCATCCACCCATTTGAGTAATGGGTTCACCTTGCGGAAATAACCCACTCTGGCGTACTGGCTTTCATCGGGCACGTTTTTTGCCCGTTCGAAAAAGAAGAGATCGAGTCCCATATATCACTCCAGAAAAAAGGGGAGCAACTTCCCGGCGGGGAAGACTCCCCGTGCGGGTGGGCTGTCAGGCGCTAAGCTGACAGGGTTGTGGTACAGCGTTGAGCAGCCATTCACTGGCGTGGCGCGCCATACCGCTGGCGCGGATCACTGCCCGCTTGTCCTGGCGCAGGATATCCAGCCAATAGCCGATATAGCTGGCGTGCTGGAGCCTGTCTCGAATGCCGCAATGGGCACACAGGAAGGCGCTACCCATCTCCGCCACTAATTCTTCAGCGGCGTAGAGTGCTTCGGTGCGTTCTGCTCCGGCAATACCGGGGCGGTTCAGGCGTGAAGCGTGACCGGTGGCGTGCGTCAGTTCATGCAGTAGCGTGGCATAGTACGCCTCGCTGCTTTCAAACTGTTGCGGGTGCGGCATCATTATCAGGTCGGTCGTGGGTTTGTAACACGCTTTCGACTGATGGCGATGGCGCAGCGTCACGCCGCTATTCATCGTAATGGCTTCGGCCATCTCCACAGGTTTTGTGGGCCGGGTAAACGGCTCGGACAGCAACTGCGGCAGGCCGTCGCACTGCGACAGGTTAAACAGCCGAAATTCACGAATGATCCCAAAATGCCGCACCTTCGGTTCGCCGTCTTTATCCAGCAACGGCTGGCCGAGTGCGTCGGTCTCTTCCTGCGTGCGCGGCAGATATAACACCGCCAGAGAGGATTTCTCGCCCCGACGTACCTGTCCGCCGAGCGCGCTGACCTGATGGAACGTCAGCCAGCGGTCGCTGGCGAAGCTCTGCTTGTCGGCGCTGTTCCACAGCAGCGGCACGTTGATGCCGTGATACGGTCGACCGGATAACGCATTGATCGGGAACGGCGGCTCGCCATCGCGCCACGGGCGGATCCACGGCACATTGCCGTTTTCCAGCTCAGCAATAATCTGGTTGGTGACTTTCTGGTAGATATCGTTGCTTCTGTCCATTGTGCGATCCTCATGGAAGAAGCCGGAACCACCTCCGTCCGGAAGTGACTCCGGCGGAGAGAGGTTATGCCTGTTCAGCCATCGAGACCTGCACATAGTGGCCGTGATAGTTGAGTGATAGCGGTAATGCGACAGGGACTTTCATATCGCCCTGCGGCGGCTGGCAGTAGATCGTAAAGGTGACTTTCTTGCGGGACGTCCCGGCGGTGCGCAGGGTCAGCAGTACGGCGAGCAACAGATTGCCCAGCCGTTCTTCCACCTGCTGCGGGTCGGCGGGAAATTCCACAGCGGATTGCCAGACATCAGGGGCGATAACCACCGGCATTAACGACGGTTTTTTATCGAAAAGCGACATGGTGTTTCTCCTGTAAATGAGCAGGGAACACCCTTCGCAGGGTATTTCCCTGCGGGATGGAATGGTACGGGTATCCTGCGCATTTGCGCCGTTCGCACCTTCCGGATACATGGCGAACTTACTGCATGGCTGGCGGTAGTGTTTTCTGTGCGGATGATAAAAGGGAGGGGAAAATCATTGCCGGGGCTGAAGAGTTTTGTCGTTCCTGAAATGTGAACGCAGGCAGATTGATGCGCACGCATCGCTCAAAAAATGATCTTTTTCAGGCAGATACTTAAATCAGAAAAGCATATGACCTTGAACAGTAAACACAATGACTGGAGGGGTATGCTAATGAACCGACAAGATATAAACGCATTGAAGAATTTTGATTTTCTGGCGCGCAGTTTTGCCCGTATGCACGCCCTGGGCCAGCCAGTGGATATCGATGCCGTGACCGGCAATATGAGTGATGAACAGCAAGCATGGTTCCGGGAGCGATACGACCACTACCGAAAGCAGGCTGAGCGGGCGAGAGTGATAGAACTGCGGTGATGTCACGAACAACGGGCTTAACGGCCCGTTGCGTATTTTCAGGCTTTGAAAATCTGTTTACGGTGCCAGCCGACATACTGTTCAGCAGGCCACTGCGTTTTATCATAAGGGAGGAATAACTGCTGGCCGTCCCGGTGCCAGAACAGATGGTCTACCACCGGACTACGACTGACGCCGCCGGAGATGTGGATGGTCATACTCTCATCCAGCCCGAATGCCCCCATATCAAATGCGTCATGGTGTAATGTACAGAGCGCCAGGCCATTGTTTACCACGCACGGGCCACCGTACGCTTTCCAGTGAATATGCGCCGCTTCAATACCAACCAGCGCACCATCCAGCCGGAGGTCGTAACCGCAGAAAGCACATCGCGAGTGATAAGCCCGGAGCACGATATCCCTGAAACGCGGATCGCGGTTCCTGGAGCGATCGATAAAATCGAATCCCCACTGGTTGGCAAGGATCCGCTGAATACTTTCCGGGAAGCGATCGGTGAGGATCTTCTGGGCCAACTGGTCGATCATCTCAGGGTGGGCCAGCAATTGTTGGTAAGCCGCCTCATCGAAGCCGCCCGCCACCTGGTTATCAATCAGTTCTTTCTTTGTCGGCTGAGTATTGCCCTTACGCGGTTTGCAACCTTCTGCGTGAGCGATCTCCCAGAAGCCGTCAGTTCGCAGCCGCCAGAACGGCATATTGGGATAGTCGGTGCGTCGCTTGGGGCCAAACTCTTTCAGCAGGCGAGTAAGCGGTTCGTGGATCTCCAGGCCGTAGTTAAACAGGCGTGGATGGCCTGCTTTGTACTGCGACAGTACATACAACAGCAGTAGCGGTTTATGCGGCGCGCATACGTCACCCTGACGCCAGACAGAGACGTTAGAGATGGCGGATTGCAGCGTTTCTGGAGAAATCATAAGAATGAACCGGGTAACAGGCTGATGTTATTGCGATCATGCTCGCAAAATGCCGGTGACTCAAGCCCCGTTCATCACACCGTCAGTACGAAATCTTCAGGGAATGCGTGTTTTACTGACGATCATCTTCCCGACTTGTTCGCCAGCGCTGCGGATATCGCCGACCGCGCTGCCCATCACCCCGGCGACTGCTGCGCCTACCCTTACGCCTGCCCACGTCAGCGCACCCAGCCAGAATGCGGGTAACACCAGGAACATCACGCCCATAATAATATTCACAATCAGATCGTCGGAGGTATTTTGCAGGCCCCAGAGGTTGAAGTACGAGTGGGTGTCGCTGTCGTACATCATCTGCATCAGCCAGTTATCCAGCCAGCGCGCCAGTTCCCACCAGAAGGTGAGGAAGAACAGGGCGAACTGCACAAAGCTCAGCGTGATGACCGTTTTTAGATCCCATGCCGAGAACAGCAGGATCACTGGAATACAAATCACCAGCGCCATTTCGAGGAACGCCTGCACCATCGGCAGCGCCTGGCGGACATTATCAAACGCCGGAAAAAGAGCGTAGCTGGAAAGCCCCGCGCCGATGATCCCGCCGACGCGGCTGAGCAACTGCGTCTGGCTGAGATTATCTCCCGCGTTCCCACCAAATCCGTTGTATACCAGCCCACCCTGCGATACCTGCAGATTGCGCGGGCTGACCAGCGAGCGCAGCACCGCTTCCTCATACTCCTCTTTAGACTGCCCCAGTTTTTGTAGTTGCTGCCAGAGCGTGGTATCGGCCTGCTTTAATAGGCGGTTTTTCAGCCCCGCATCGCCATCGGACCACCACTCCTTACACGCTGGATAGCCTCCATCACCCGTATCGCTCAGGCCATCATCGCGGCTGGCGTCATAAGGCCAGGCGGCGCGGGGCGAACGGGAATGATCGTGGTCGTAATAGCCCGGCGTGGAGAGGTAAAAAGACGAGCCCACCCAGTCCACTTCGCGACTCTGTTCCTCGCTGATATCGCTGCCCAGCCGTTTCAGCCGTGCGCGCGACGGCCCATAGCAGTCGTTAACGAAATCCTGTAGCTCCTGCGCCAGCGCCGGATCGGCGATCCGGGTGTGCTGCACCTCAAAGCGCAACTGGCGCAGGTCCGGTTTGCAGGGCAATACCGCGACGGCGGCGCTGGTAATGCCCTTGCTCAGCGCGTGGGTGAAGTACCACCACACAGGCACCGAGGCGTTCTGGCCGCTGAGTTCGTTGATCAGTGGTGCGTAGCCGGAATCACCGGGCTGCACCACCGACCAGCCGCACTGCTTCGTGCGCTGGCTGTCGTAGGTGAGGGTATTGATATCAACATTGAGGAACGGCACACCCGCGAAGAAGATCACCAGCAGGGCGCTGTAGAGCGAGTGCTCCACCCAGACGACCAGCAGGCGGGCGACGTTGCCCTCATCAGCCCCCTGGCCGCGCGCTTTCAGCAACAGGGCAACCAGTTTTGCCAGCAGGGGCAGGGCGAACAGCCCGGTGGCGGTCAGCGTCTGCCACACGCCGTTGTTCACCAGCCAGCCGAGCAGGGTGAGCACGTACTCGAAATAGCTGTTGGCGGTCATCGCGGGCTGTCCGGCTGCGGGTTATTGAGGTTGTGTAGACGGCTGTCGCTGTCGTCCGGCACTTCCACCGCCTGTCCCTGAAGCTGGTCGCGCTGCTGCTTGCGTTGCAGGATAAGGCTTGCGGTATTGCGCGTCAGCGCGCCGGGGCTGCTCATAAAGAACCAGCCGAGCACCGGCAGCACGCCGTAGGTGAGGATGCGCGAGCGGCCGAGCAGGGCGGCGACTTTCTCCATTCTGACGGTGCCGACCAGCTTCATCAGGAAGTTGATGGCCAACAGCAGGCAGATGAGCATCGGGATAAGCCCGGTCATCATGTCGAGGAAGATTTTGCCTGCGGCCTGGAACAGGTGGATGAAGCCTTCAGCCAGGGAGACCAGAAACATGGCGGCCTCCTGTTATCAGCGTGATGGTGTTGGGTTGTGGTTCGGTGTGCATAAACAACTCTCCTGTCAGGTGTCGTTGGTTAATGCGTCCTGCCACTCACAGCGCGGGTCGTTATGTCCCGGAGTTGTCGGTTGTTGTCATCGGGTGAAGCGGTTTTCGGGGTTCACGTTTGTTACTGGAATTGAGGTAACGGCCGGGCCAGATTTCTGATGGATGCATGTCGAGCGCGATGGCAATCAGCCACTCGCCTTTCGGCCACGGGCGCGTCAGGGTATTCGACAATGTTGACGAGGCCAGTCCCGCTTCCCGCGACAGCTTCGCCAGACTGGTACCGCGCTTGTGTAAGGCGGCAACGATGTCGGCGGGGTGCCAGTCTTTTTTAGCCATTCCGTTTACCTCTCTCAGGTCTAAAACCAGTTAAGACAGTACGTTATCCGTACTTTAGGAAGTCTAAAGATAACTCATCTTAAGGAATGCTAAAGATGCTGTCAATATAACCACTAACAGGACAGGGTTATGGTTCCGAAACGTCTGAGGATTGCGAGAGAGTTAGCCGATATGTCGCAAGAAGAATTGGCTATTGCAGCAGGGCTTTCTGAAGAAACGGGCTATTCGAGAATGTCCCATTACGAAAATGGCAGGCATAAACCTAAATTCGAGCTGGTTTGTCGATTTGCTGAAGTTCTCAATGTGCCTGAAGGCTACTTCTATACACAGGATGACAGCTTTGCTGATGTAATGCTGAAGCTTTACGACGGGAAACGGGTCCAGTGGAAAAGGAGGCGCTTAAGTTAATTGGTCTTGTTAACGCTCTTTGATGTTATGGTTATCTATCTTTATGAAGTCTAAAGATAAACGTTCTTGAGTAATGCTAAAGATGACCGTGAAATCCTTACAGGACCCACGGTATGATCCCTAAAAGACTAAAAGAAGCTCGTTTGCGAGCAAAGCTGACCCAGGAAAAGCTTGGTGTACTTGCTGGTATAGAAGAGGCTACTGCTTACTCACGCTTGTCACACTATGAGAATGGTACGCATAAGCCGACATTTGAGCTGGTGTGTGAATTTGCTCGAGTGCTGGATGTCCCTGAGTGTTATTTCTACACTGTAGATGATGAGTTTGCCGAAGAAGTGCTTGCTCTCTTCAAAAAGATAAAAAAAATTAGATGAATTACTATTTAATCATGAAGTAGGCTGAAATTTATGACTAAGCATAAACAATTTGAAGAGTATCTTTTTCATGATACTTATTATTTTTGCCATTGTGTGAAAAATATACTTTGCGATCAAATTTCATATATCGGAGGTTTGAATGATTTTCATGGCGATGGAAGGGTAACATCCTTTTCAATAGCATTTCCAAAATATTCACATTTCCATGCGTTTATAGAATTTATAGTATCTAATATATATTATGAAGAATTGGAATGGAGCAATATCCAAAAGCTACATAAAAGATTCAAAGAGCTTACCCAGTTTGAACTCGCAATGTTATCTAACAGTGAAAATGGTGGTGTGTTTTCTTTCTTTAATAAGTATCAGGAATATATTGGGTTTTTGTCTAGTGAAGGTATTGCTTTAAGCCAAAGCGATGAGTATTCATTGCAAGCATTCTTAGAGCATTTCATGTCAAATGAGGTTTTTGTTAATCATTTAGAAAAGACTGTAGATGAAGTGTTTTATGTCTTATTCGCTAATAGATTAGTCGTCCAGCTGTTCAATGAAATGATTGCCAGCGTTAGGGAATATGATAAAGATGTATTTGAAGATGATAGTTGCTGTAAGCCTAATGGGGTATTGAAAAGGAAAAATATACCATCATGGGTGAAGAATGCTGTTTTCCATAGGGATAAAGGAGTTTGTGTTATATGTAAAAAAGATTTAACTCATCTAATAAATAATTTTAATGAAGCTAATTATGATCATATCGTTCCTTTATCAAGATATGGAATAAATGATATATCCAATATTCAACTGTTATGTAAGGAGTGCAATCAGATTGATAAAAATTCAAAAGGAAATGATAGCTCGTATGATTATTTCCCTTGGTATCGCATGAATTGAGATAATGTTTTATATTTGATATTTTGATTGAGAGAACAAAGAGTGAAGGCAACCTGTAAAGCCGCCTCCACTTCACTACATCCGGTCTCCTTCATAATCCGCATCCTTTCCGCTTTCTCATGCTTCTCGGTCATTGCCAGCGCCAGATACAGTGCTGGCGGCACCACCCGGAACAGTGCTTCAACGCGCGGCGAGAACACTACGCCCTCGGTATACTGCCCCGGCGACTTCACCGCCAAGCGCAGCAGTTGCCGCTGTTCCTCGGTCAGCGCCTTAAAGCGGCACACCTGCTCGATCTCTTCCGGCGGCATAACCAGCAGTTCCCACCACTCGATCATGTTGAGCAGCTTCTTCGCCTCATCGGGAAAATCTGCCAGGTTCTGGGTGGCGAGCCACAGCCAGATGCCGAGTTTGCGCCACATCTTCGAGCCCTTAGTCAGAAACCGCGCCAGCAGTGGGTTAACGGTAATGATATGCGCCTCGTCGGTAATATTAACGATTGGCCGCGCCAGATGCTGGTCGCGTTCGCCGAGATTATTGATATGGTTAATCAGTGAGATATAGCTGATGGCAAGTTGGGCTTCATAGCCTTCGCGGGCAAAGGTGGCGAGATCCACCAGGGTGATATCCGCCTCCGGCCACATCGTGCCTTCGCGGTTAAACAGCTCGCCTTCAAACCCGACGCAGAACAGATTGATGGATTCCGCCATTTCATACGCCCGCTGGCGGCGGGCTTCCGGCAGGCTGCTGTCGCGAGAAAGGCCAAACAATGCGTCGCGGATATCCTGCGTCAGCGTCTGGCGTTTTTCCTCATAACAGGTATGCGCGGCAGCGATAATCGCCTGGCGGATCATCGCCCTGTCTGGCCGGGTGAGGCGCGCATCTTCTTTCGCTTCGCCACCGGTGATCATCAGCCGGGCGGTGATCTCCATTTCGCCAAGTACGTCGCGTTGGTCGTCGCCCTCGCTCTCTTCGTCCTCCGGCGGTTCGGCGTCGGTAACGGCTTGTTCCACCAGTCGCCACGCATCGGCGAACAGGGGAAGGGTAACGCCGGAACCGGGGCGCAGGCTGATTTTATTCACCTTCAGGTCATGGGCGGCAACGTAGTCCGCCATCAGTCCAAATGAGTTTCCGGCTTCGATGATAAACAGGCGCGGGCGATGCAGCGCCATCAGTTGCGCGATTTTCGCGTTGAGGGTGGCGGATTTGCCCGCTCCGGTTGGCCCAAGAAGTAAAAGGTGGCCGTTCTGGGCTCGGTCCAGCTTATTCAGTGGATCGAAGCACAGCGGCGCGCCGCCGCGATTGAAGTAGCAAATTCCCGGATGCCCGGTGCCGGTTTCCCGTCCGTAAACCGGCAGCAGCCCGGCAATATGCTGGACGAAATTGAGTCGCGTATACAGCCCGAGCGTGTCGCGCAAGGGATCGAAACACATCGGCAGCCAGCGCAACCAGTGGCTGAGCGGGGCTACTTCGTGTTGCTCCTGCACCGGAACCAGTCCGGCATTCAGCAACAGGCTGTGTAGCTGGCGCTGCTGGCGAAACAGGGTATCGGTGTCGGGCGCATGTAGGTAAAACGCCAGCGTGCTGCGGTAGAGCTTATGGCCATCCTTCAGGTAGCTGCGTACCTCGTGGCAGTCGCGGCGGGTGTATTCCGAATCTGTATTGTCGCCAATCGCCCGGTCGGAGAGATGGCTGATGTGCTGTTCCAGCTTGTCCTGCGGATACACCACCACCGTCAGGTTCATTATGGTCCCCGATGGCAGCAGATCAAACAGGGCGTTGATGCCATCGCCGCGCGAGGTCTCTCCGGTCAGCAGACCGGGTGGTGGCGCTTTGCGCAGGCGGTCAACGACCACCACTTTATGTGGGCGGTTATCGAGCCACCAGACACCGTTCTCCGCATCTGAGCGCGGTTCGCTCGTCAGCAGTCGTTCGGCGAAATCGGTGATGACGGGCAGGGATTCTGCTTCCGGTAAATCCAGTTGTCGCCAGAAGGCTTTTTTATCTTCAACGGGCGGTGCAGGGTTAAACCAGCGCACCAGCCAACGGTGAATGTCCTGCTCATTCTGGCGGATAGCGCTGATAGCCGCCGCTTTCAGCCCGGCGGTAAGCCGTTCACAGATATGGTTCAGCGTCTCTTCCTGTGACGGTTCATCCGGCGAGAGGCCGGGCAGCCAGCGGTAGATCACCATCCGCGTGCGCCGCCACGTTGCCCGCCAGCGGGTGCGGGTGACGGTGTTATCGAGAAACAGCCCCTCTTCGCGGGTGAGATTCGCCATATGGTTTGTCATCTGCGTGAGCCATTCACGAGTAAAGGCGGAGTCGCGGATCTCCGGCAAGGCATAAGCCGCCAGCGTCTCCAGCCACGCCTCGCTGTCGTCCTCATCCTGGCAGAAAAACTGTATCACCCACGGTGCACGCTCATGCTCATCAAACGCATCCTGTAAGGCATCGGTGACGGTATCGCGCACCTGTTCCAGAAAAGCCGTCGAGCGGCCTTCGGTGCCAACGGGATTTAGCTCAAATACGGCACCTACCGAGCGGCCATCTTCCAGCAGCAGCGTCTGCGACTTCGGTAAAAACTCCACCCACGGCAGCCAGTCGACAAATGACGGGCCCTTGCGGTAGCTGGTATTCAGCGCCTGTTCGGTCAGGCCGCGCCGTTCACTCATGGCGGTGTCAGGCGCTCGCCCGGCAATGCATACTGCGGACGGGTGTAGAAGGGGAAGACGGTGCTGTAGCCGGGCACCGGCGTGTTGCCGTTAAGGTGCGGGAAAACGTACAACACCATATCCGGGTTGGGCAGGCGCGGAAACTGGCTGCGAATGGTGTCTGCCTCAGGTTGCGCCACCGGACCATCCGGCGGGCGGCGCAACTGCGCGCGCGCATCCAGCAGAGCCGCGCTGCCGCCGCTTTGCTGCTGCCACAGCGAGAGCATACTGGCATTGGGGTCGACCGGCATCAGTTCCTCCTGCGAGGTGCTGCATCCGGCCAGCAAAAACAGAAGTATGAGCAGGGTGCGTATCATTCCAGACCTCCCGGCGTGTTGGCCTGCTGGTATTTCACTTTGCGTCCCTCCGGCTCGTAGTCGATAGCCAGTGGTTCGGTGAGATGCACCGCCACCTTGTGGCCCGGTGGCACATACACGGCGTCGAACATCTGGCCGTAGTGCTGTTTCATCCAGTCGGCGGTTTCTTTTAATCCGCCGCCGATGGCCTGGCCGAGGACGTACTGGCCGTTGTTGCCTGTCACCGCGCTGGTGATGCTGCCGTCCTCGACCACGGTGGTGCTTTCGCCATTGGCGAAGGCCTGCGCCGCCGCGCCGGAACCCGCCAGCAGGAACTGCGAGGTCAGGTACTCTTTCGCATTGCTCTTACGCTCGCCAGGAATACACGGCAGTCCCTGGTTATCCGAGAGCCAGCCGATCTCCTGCTGTTTATTGCCGGATTTGCCGCCCTGCGGGACGGTGCGGATGGTGCCGTCGTGAAACACAAAGGTCATGGAGGTGATTTGCCCGCGTACACAGGAGAGCGTCCAGTCGCCGGAGGCGATACCGGAGACCACTGCGCCCGCCACGTCCGGCAGTTCGATGCCGTTGGCGGTGAGGTTGTCCTCGCCAATCAGCAGCTTGAAGGGGTAGGGATCGCTGACGGTGCCGTTAAGCGGCACGCGGCCAATCAGCGCCGTCATGGCGACCGATCCGGTCAGCGTGGCGTTTTGCGGCAGGGTGTAGACCTTCACGTCAGGTTTTGGCGGCGGTTTATCTGCCGCTTTCAGAGGGACGCGCAGCAGCTTTTCATCCACGGGCGGAGGTGCATCCAGCGGCTCCAGCCAGCGGATATCCGGCTGTACATCGGCGGGCAGTTCGCCGGGCGTCAGCCCCAGACCGGGCGGGATATCATCCGGGCGTTTCGCCATCAGACGGTCGAGTTTATCCAGCAACCCACGCTGGCTTTTCAGCAACTCATCGCGCATCTGATCCTGCTGTCTGCGCATATCGCCGCGTAATTCCGATACCAGCGTCGCCTGCTGGGCTTTCAGCCGCTTTTCGCGCGCCTGCTGGCTTTCATTATCGCTCTGGATTGACTGGAGTTCGCGGCGGTACTGCTTCATCTGGCCGACCAGCGTGGCGACGGTATCGGCGGGGGTGTCGCCATCAATACCCAGATCGCGCAGTTCCTGCGGCGTTAATGCTGCCACGCTGCGGGCTGTGGTGGTTTCCTTCGGGCTTTTAACTGCCGGGCGCAGCAGCAGCCATACTGTTACCAGCACAATCGCAGGCAGCAGGATTTTCAGCAGGAAACTCTGGCGCGGCATCATGGTTTCGGCTCCGGCAGCAGAGCGCGGGATACCGGGCCTTCCGTCACCAGGTACACCACGGTGGTATCTTCTGCCAGACCACGCGGGCCGAGCCAGTTATGCTGGAAAGCGGCGGCGGTGAACTGCCCCTGAAGCTCGCGCGGATCGAGCGTGATGCGCTGTCCGCTCTGGTTTTGCAGGCGGATGGCGGTGACGGTGGTGGCGTTGACCTGCCATGCCGCCAGCGGGATGGCGGTAACGGGCTGCTGTGGCAGTAAGGTGGTGATGCGCTTCGTCAACCGGACGGGGGCAGGCGTGACGCCGGGCAGGGCTTCAACGGTGCGCATTGGCGCATACAGGTTCTGCGCGGCATAGCGTACCAGCAGGACGGGCAGGGGCTCCGTTGATGCTGTTACCGGGATGGGCGTTTTTGCTGTGGCAGGCGTTTGCGGCGCATAGCTAATTTGCACAGGTTCAAGTGGCGAAGTGCCCTGGGTGGCCTGAATATCCAGCAGGATCAGTTCACCACTGCCGGTATCGCGTAGCTGGATTCGGGTGGCCGGGAACGCCGTAATTGCCAGAAGGAAGACTTTGCCGCCCGCACTTTGCAGACGCACTTTGCCTTCCAGCGTGGCGGGATAGCCAATACGCACCGCTTTCCCCACATCGACAATCCGCTCCTGCCCGATATGCAGCGTGACGGGCAGCGGGATGTTTTCCCACTGCACCACTTCCGTGGCGAAGGCCGGGAAACTGAACAATAAAGCAAAGAGGATATGCCTCATGGTTTCTCCTCCGCCACCAGACGCTGCGGCGCGGCGTCGGTACAGTCGATTGCCAGCCCCCACGGGTTTTTCTCCGCATCAATGGCGTAACGCACCACCTGCAACGGGTAGCGCACCAGCGCTTTTTTCACCGGCTCGTTCTGGTAATACTCTTCAACCGCGACGTCCAGCGTTACCCGCCAAGTGTCCCGGCTTAAGGTCTCGACGCGCGGAAAGGGGCGTTTATCGCCGTCATGCACCAGGCTGCTGTAGCCGTGGCCGGGAAGTTCATACACGCCGCGCGTGCGCTCGCGCAGTTCACCGTTGTTGCGCCGTACCTGAAAATCATGCTCCAGCCGGGTGTAACAGGCGGGCGTCAGGTAGGCGCGCAGCGAACGGAGGTTGCGGGAATAGTCTTCCTCACCGTTATCCGGCCAGCGGTTAATCTGCTGGAAGATATAAAAAGTGAAGGCGTAGATGCTGGCGGGTGGCACTTCCCACCACGGGCGGGTACTGCCGCTGCGCAGGTCCGGCGGGAACCAAAGGGTGAGCTTTTGCGGGGCGCTATACCAGCCGTAACCAACGCCCGCCAGACACAGGCACAGTAGGACAATCACGGCCCGCAGCGTCAGAATATGGTTATCGCGCTCAGCCAGCGCATGGCGAAAGCGGCTCATCGCGGACTCCTGCGCACTACCCATACGGCGCTGTGCTGGACCAGTTGTGCGCCCCGGAGGTGATGGCGCTCCAGCCAGGCAAGGATCGCCTGCGGTAGCCAGCTGTCGGGCTTGCCGCGTTTGGTGCGGGCCAGGATGCGTCCGCCGCCCTGAATCAACAACGCAGCGCCCGCCAGCGCCGAACCGGGGATTAACGGCCAGTAGTGGGTTATCAGGGCCAGCAGAATGCCGAGCGCACAGCCACCCCCAAGACCGCTTGTCAGCGCCAGAAACAGCTCGCTGGTGGTTAGGCCGCGCCAGACCACTGGCTCGCGGTTGAGGCGGTCGGGGAGAAAGGGGATAGTCGTCATATTACAGGACGTCCGAAGCCTGGTTGAGCAGCCAGATGATGACCACCAGCAGAATGCTGCCGACGCCCGCCATCGAGCCCAAATCTTTCCACTGTTTGCGCCCGCTCTGGATCTCGGAGTAAGTAGCAATGCAGTTGTTCGCCACCACCAGAAAACCGACGGCGCAGATGGCCAGCGCCAGCAGCACCACAATATCAAAACCGTAGTTTTGCAGCGTCTCCATAATGCCTTGGCCCTGGCCGCGCGACGGATCTTCCATCGTCGGCAGGTCGGCGAGGGCGTTAAATGTGGCGAACAGCAGTAACAGAAGCCAGCGCATGATGCCTCCTCAGCTCAGGACCAGCCAGAAACTGACCAGAACCAGTAATAGTGAACGGGCCGCCACCGCGCCAAAACTCTGCCAGCTCAGGCGCTGGCGACAGACGCCCTGCCAGGCGACCAGCAGCGTCCAGGCGCACCACAGCAACAGGACGCTGGTAAACAGTCCGAGCACCAGCAGGCTGACGGTTTCCGGTTTGCTCAGGCTGGCGGCCTGGAAGGCGGCGAGTTGGGAGTCAGTCATCGGGATGCTCCCGCTGGTAGCTGGCGCTCAGGGGCTGGACGGCGCGCGGCTGCGCTCTCGCCGGGCTAAGGTAGCGGCGGATGCCCTGTTCAACGGCAGAAATGTCCTGCTGCGCCTGTAAGTAGTCGAAGAAGTAGCGTGACTGCGGATCCGTGCTGGCACTCGTTTGGGCGCGCTCCAGCGAGGTTTTTATGCCGTCGAGTTGCTTCAGCGCGAGGGCGAGTTGGGTGGATTCCGGGGAGGCATAGGCCTGCGAACAAATGAGCAACGTCGGTAACAGAAATAATGGACTATGGCGCATGACCGTCCCTCCGGAAGATTGTTTCGGGCAGGGTAGATGAGACTCGGGTGGGGGGGCAGCGAAGAAATGGTTGTATCGGGTAAAATTTTTCAGTAGTAGCTTGGTGCTCAATATCACTCCTGAAGTCTGAGCCTATACCCAGTAATGTGTATAGGTTGGACTACTGAATTTGACCGTCTGCTATGAGCGAGGATAAAGGCAAACTAAGCCCGCTTGCCTAATAATTCTTGAAAGAGAATCATTCGCCTTCACTCGTGGTGAGTATCAGCATACAGATTAATCTGTGGGAATGGTTCTTATTCTGTATTTCGTAAATGGTTTTCTGAATCAAGCGTCGTTTGGTACGGGATATTGGTGCTATGATCGGCATCGCTTAGCCCAGTTGGTGATTTGTAATGTTTGGCGATTGATCAGAGCGCACAATCTTGGTTGGGTTCCCTTGAAGGGGACTACTATTTGGCACAGTTATTTAGGAAATTATGAAAATAGATTAATATTGTTGCGGTGAAGGGGGAGTATATTATAGTACATTTTAAAAATGCTACCTGTCTTTATGAACCTACTAGTACATAAAAACAGGCAAGCTTAATTATTTAAGTTGTATTCACATTTCTCTTAAAGAAAAAGGTAAGTTAGAGTAATTCTCTTCTATTATTTCTTTTTGTTTGTCACTCATGGAGTCGTAACAAGTCTCGTATACAACATTGAAGAATACTTTGTCTTGACTGACTCTTAATGGATATTTTTTTATGATCTTATTTTCTAAAAAATCACGAACTTGCACTGGGTTTTCAAAATGGCGGATAATATCATCGGCGGTTAGTGTATCGCTTTCCCACATAGATATAACATGTTTCTGATTGCTGATTTGATAAGTTTCGCTGTGACTAATTATACCCAAATCTATATACCTTGATTTAATGAGCCTGCTAAATGATGATGAGTCAGTAACATAAACACCGTCAATTTTTCCAGGCATTGAAAAAGGAAGATTATTCATAATAACAGGAACTAATTCATAGTCATCTATATTCTTCCCGAACTGCTCCTCAAATACTTCTGGATTTGATGCTAAACCATCCACAAGTCGTTTCACTTGCGCGACCGCTTCTGCAATGAACTCTTTCTTTTGAAATGCTCTTGTTAATGAACCTCCGGATAGTGTAGTATTCTTACACTCCAAAATAAATGCTTTATCGTCAAGTAAAAAAACAGCATCATATTCATATTGTTCTAGCCCTCGTTTAAATTTGAAATGACTGTTAACCAACTCATACTTATTTAGAATCCCTATCATATCACTTTCAAATCCATAACCTTTCTTCGAAAGATCGGCTTGTTTAGAGGAGAATTTTGAAAGAATTATATTGCTGATAAGAGGAGATGTATATGCTGGCGTGAATAATAAATAAGAAGAATTTGATGTTTGAATTAGTGGTGAGTCATATATATCTCGACTATCGTTACCAAATGTAATGTTTTTTATAAAAATTTCTGCTTTTAATTCGGTAAACCCAGCTAATCTTAGTACACTAGTAATTTCTTCTTTGCTATAAATTATCTTATGTTTTGCATTTTTTGATACATATGAGATTACAGAATACCCTCTCACCCATTCACGTAAACTCAAACCTAAAACGATGTCATTACTGTCACGACTTGAGACTGCCTCCATCAAAGAACTTAAGTATGGATATTCCTCAAGTGTTATTGGGTGAGCATCTAAACAACCAGACCATTTACTAATGTCTGATGGGAGTCTTTTTTCAAGATGGAATTTAGAAATTGCCTCAAAGAAATTTTGGCTTAGGCGTCTGGACAATCTTGCATTAGAGATTGAATCAAAATACTCAAAATCGTCTATGGTACGATTGAAAAGAACAGCAGTAGTGATACCATCATTTTTCACATTTTCTGGAATTTCATTAGGCTCTGCAATCTGTATGCTGTTGTCAAAATAAATACAACTTTTTGTACATGTGATTAAATCGTTCCATGCTAAAGAATAATAAAATATTGATGAGGCATTATTAACCAAAGACTCATCAACATCTATTTTGTCAGGAATTATAATATTCTCTGATCTTGTTAATTTATGTTCATATGCAAACATTTTCAGAGTTAATGTTAAAAAGTTAACTATTTTATCCAAGGCGGAATCAGGAGAAATCGAGGTTCCATTATCAGTTAATATATTTTTTGGAATTAGAGTAAATGGAGTTCCACTTTCCCCAATTTTAGATGTGTGAGTCTCAACCAGTTTTTGTAAATGATAACCTTCCTCTAAGGCATTTTTGATGACAGCCCAGCATAATGTCTGAATATTTTCTTCCATCAGTGGCAGAGCTCTTAAACCAGTTGTTATTTCATCAATAATAGTCTCAGATGTTTTAAAGACTGAGAGGATTTTAGACAGGTGCTTAACCGTAGTATCACATTTAATATTATTTATTAGAGCTTCAAAAAAAACATCTCTTTCCTGTCTTTTTTTATGGTTATAAGGTTGGAAATTTTTAAAGTTTTGCGTTTGGAATTTTACTAAATTACGAACGGATTCATTTTCATTAAAAAATTGTATCGCTTTAAGTAATTTTTTAGTCTTGTATTTAGAGCAATCTTTAGATATTTCTTCAAAATTTATATGTGTCATAATTTCCACTCGCAAATGTCAAATAATTATAGATGGTAAATAATATTGCTATCACTAAACTATTCTCACTTCCATTTAGGAACACTATCTTAAATTCAGGTTCATTATAAAACTTGCGCAGCAAGAAAAAAGACGATGATGACCTGTATTTTGGCGGCAAAAATACCATCTCTGGGAGATGACAGCAATACATAGCTAATCATATTCATGTTTCGTCTATTTCCGTTGCATCATTGCCATTTTTGATGATTAGTTACGGGATACCCCCGAGGCTGTTAGCAACGTCTGCTGTTGGCACAGGCTGTGTGAAAACGTTAGCGATCACAGAAAGGGTGGAGAAAATAGCCGAAAAATGCGCTACTACGTAAAATTTGACGTTGTTGACCAGTCGAACGATTCCAGATTTTGCATAGCCTCACGCACTTCGGTTTTTGGTTAGGATTTTCACACAGACTGGGCACGAATCAGCCTAACAGATTAGCTCAGATTTGATCTAATTCATGTGATTCTGTTAAAGCGATTTCCATTAGTAGAAAAGATCCACTCTCAAATAAATCGATGCAGTAAGGTCCTGCAGTCGAAAATGAGGGAGTTAGTATTGAGCACCTTATAACCAGCGTTTAAAACTGCTCGCAACCATCCAGACCGTTACCCCAAACCATAAGGCGGCAGGGAGTAAAACCAGCATTGCGGGCAGAAACAACGGCTTCGCCAGATAAAACACCCACAGCGTGGTGGCGACTGAACTGCCGGACTTGATGACGTAGCGGTGGAGAAAAACCGATTCCAGCCCGGAGCCAAATCGCCTCAGATCCCGCCGCACCAGACCTTCTGTTAGCCCGATTAACACGCACAGACAGAGCAGGGGGAACGTGGCGATCAGCCACGTCAGGCGCAGCATAAAACTGACCAGTGTATAAGCCAGAATGGTGAGTGGTTTTTGAATGAGTCTGTTGGTTATAAGCATGTGAGGTGCATTATTCTCCAGCAGCATCACAATTTTTTCCCCCTGTGGATGTGACTGTAACGCAAGAACCAGTTCAGTATGCTCCTGCTTCATTACCTGAAAAATATGCCTACTTCCCTCTTGCGGCCACCAGAAATACAGCCCCGCCAGTTCCAGCACTACCCGTAGCACCAGCGCGCCAATAACCAGCACGATGAGCCGCCCGGTCAGCGACAGCAGCCAGCCAATCGGTCCCTGTGGTGGGCGTGACGGAGGCGTTCGCTGCTCACTCATTCCACCTGCCCCTGCTGGCGCGCCTGCATCCACGCCGCCAGTTGCGCGACAGATTCCGGCAGCGGAGAGTGTTTATCCGCTACGGGCAGCGGCAGACGAATTTTCCACAACTGCCCACCTTCGAGCAGAGCAAAGGCCTGCCCTTTGGGAAGCTGGATCAGCGCGGCGGTATCAATCAGCGGCACATTGCGGGTAACCACCTGTTCGCGGGTGTTGCTGGTAAAGCTGTTGATGCCGCCCGGTGTGTCGGTGACGCCGGAGCTGACCTGGCGGCTGCGCACTTCGACCTGTGGCAGTTGCTTCGTCAACAGCTCGGCGGTGGCGGTTTCGCGCACCCGCAGCATAATCAGGTTGTTGAAATTGCCGACCACCTGGCCCGCCTTGGGCGCGCTGCCGATGCGGGCCTGAATATCACTCAGCGTCTGGGTATAGGCGGTGACCTGGATGCCCGCGCCGCCGCCCTTGTTGACCAGCGGAATAAACTCCTCGCCCATCAGTTCGTTAAACTCATCGCAGTGCAGGTTGATGGGCGACGGTTTTTCGCTGTTACCGGGCAGTCCATCATTCAGGCCAAACTTGTAGAGATGCCCGGCGACGCTCACCAGGTCGGCAAACATCGAATTGCCGACGGCGACAGCGACCACTGCATCGGAGAGCGCATCCAGCCCGACATACACCACCGCCTTCTGGCGGATCGCCTGTTGCCAGTCGAGGATCGGGCGCGCATCATCCAGATCGTGATAGTCCGGGGTGAGCAGGGCGGCGAGCGTACCAGTGGTCAGTTTTTCCAGCAGCGGCAGCAGTGAAGCGACAATCTTGTCGAAGTAAGTCTTGTCATAGCGCACCGCTGAGAGCAGGCCGTCGAGGATCGGTTCGTAGAATTTCTCTGCGTTGAGGTACTGCTCCAGTGCTACCACCAAGGGAGCGCGGCCCAGCATATGGCGTGGCGTGTTTTTGTCGTTAACGCGCTCCGCCAGTTGCGCCACCATTTCCCACGCCCGCGCGTTGTGACGAGGCAGCACGATGCGGGCATAGTCGATAAACAGGGCGTCGATATTGACGACGTGGCGGGAAATTAACTGATAGTCGGGGCGCTGACCGAGCGCCACCAGGGCGCGGGCGATGATGTTGACAAAACGCCAGGCGAACTCGCGAAAGGCCGCCGAGTTGCCTTCGCCGGAAAGCTGTCCGGTGAGGCGCGACGCCACTTCTGAAATGCGGCCAAAGCGCCCGATGGCGTTGTAGCGGACGGAGATCTCCGGATACGCAAGATGGAACAGGATAAAGCGGTCTCCGCGTCCGGAGCGCTGCGCCTCTGTCCACAGACGCTTGAGCAAATCGGCATCGCCTTTCGGATCAAATACGATCACCACCTCACCACGGCGGATGTCCTGAGTGGCAAGCAGTTCCGCCAGCCGGGTTTTACCCACGCGGGTGGTGCCGAGCACCAGCGTGTGGCCGGGGCGTTCGCTGAGCGGCAGGGTGACGTCGCACTCTTTCAGTTCCACCCCGTGTAACCACGGATTACCGCCGACGGGCGGCAGCGGACGGACCGGGTTCAGCCAGCGATCGGCGCTGAGCAGGCGGCTAAGACCGGGCATAGTATGCTCGCTGCGTTTTTCGATGTGTCTTGCCAGGCGGTAACACCATCCCGGGCGCAGCCAGCGTGCGGCCTCCGGTTGCAGGCAGTCGTATAAACGCTGGGTGTGGATGGGCTGCCAGCGAAAGCCTTTACCGAGAAACAGCCGCTGGCGGCTGACCGGGATTTTCCGGCTGGTCAGCGCGTAGCGCGGCAGGCGCAGCAGGTTGCGCTGGTAGCGCAGGATTTGCCAGCCCTGCCAGCCGCGTCGCAGGGCCAGCAGCACCAGGCCACAGGCCATTAGGTGAGATTGTAACGGCGTGAGCATCAGCAGCGGGGCCTGCGTCAGGCAGATTAGTGCGCCACAGCCAGCAGTGACGGTGCTGTAAAACTCCACGGGCGGGCGCAGCAGCGCTTCCAGCGCGTAGCGGCTCATGGTGATGTGGCCTGTTGCAGATGGCGACTGACCAGCTTGCGGTAGCGTGCGGCGGGCGCGCCGCCAGCAGGACGGTGATAGTGGGCGGCGGCGTTGAGCCAGCTTCCGGGGCGTTCATCGTAGCGCTGACGCAGCAGTTGTGCGGTGAGCGACAGGTTTTGCAGGGGATGCAGGGCGTCGCAGGGAGAGTCAAAATACGCCCGGTGCCAGCCGATATTGATTTGCCCGAGCCCTACGTCAATGCGCTTCGGGCTGGTACGGCGGATAGCGGCAAGCAGCGCCTGACAGGCCTGCTCCCGGCTGGCGTAGCGGTAGCCGGTACCTTTGATATTAAGCGTCCACGGCCACGGAAGATGTCTGCCGCTCAGGTTCGCGCCGCTTTCGGTTTGTGTGACGGCCCACAGCAGTTCCGGCGGCACGCGGAAATGCTCCGCGGCGCGCAGGTACGCTTCCGGCAGCGGCTGCGCCAGCGCTAGACAGGGCAGCAGCAGGATCAGGGCAGGACCTCGCGCCATTGCTCCCCCTTACGCTCCAGCGCCACCGGGATTTTGCTCTGGCCTAAAAGGAGCCAGCGTCCCGCGTCGTGGTTAAGCGTGATGCTGTGTTTACTCACCAGTTTTGCGTCGATGCCATGCGCCATCGCCCAGCGGCGCACCCGGTTATCATCGCCTTCGCTGTTGACCAGCCAGATATCCAGCGGACGCTGTTGCGCCAGCAGGGTACGCAGCAGGCTGTCGCAGGGCGGGCAGTCATCTTTAACAAATAGCGAAACGCGGGAAGTGCTGGCGGAGGTGGTTTTCAGCGGCGTCAGGCCCGGATAAAGGCGCTGCCAGGCGGCATCATAGGCACGCTGGAAGGCGAGTTCTTTCTCCAGCCTCTGGTACTCCTGCCTGACCAGCAGTTCGGCGAAGCGTTGACGTTCGTGGTCAGTGTCGGCTTCAACGCCCAGCGTGGTCAGCGGATCGAGCCCCGGTGACCATACGCCGCGCGCCTGCTGTTTCAGCGTTAGATAGCGCTGCCACTCCTCTGGCGTGACGCCCCAGACGGTGGCCTGCTGCTGAGTGGTCAGCGGTTGCAGGGCTGAACCCGCGTTCTGGCTGGTCTGCACCTGAAGCGGTTGCGCCCACGCGCTGGCAATGAACAGTAACAGGAGAATCAGGCGTTTCATCGCTTACTCCGGTACTTTCAGTGTCAACTGGCGATTACCATGGCGGAATATGGCCCGGCGCTCATCAAACCGCTCCAGCCGCCAGCCATGCCACTGTTCTCCCCTACGCAGCCAAACCACCTGATGGAGGTAAACGGCCTCGGGCGGCACGATCACCGCCAGACGGATATCACCGCGCTGTACGGTCCCGGCGAGAAAAAACGGGGCCGTTAACGGCCCCAAAGGGCGGAGGGACACGGGATGACGGTAAGCCACCGTCGGGGGGAGGGAATGGTCGCTGGCGAAACAGACTTCACGGCGGTTTTCGTCGGTGGTCATCCGCAATGCCGGGCCCGCCAACAGTTGCAGGGCGGCCTTCAGGCGCAGCGGGCCGGTGTGGTACTGGCTCAACGGTAACGGGAGGCCATAAAGCTGTGCCCGGCGCGTATCGGCGAGACACAAAGACCAGCCGCTGTCGCGCAGTAGGTACTGCAATGCTTCACCGACTGTCGGGTGAAAACCGGGCGGAACGGACAGGGTGGTAAGCTGTTCGAGTGGCGGCTGTTGCGGTGACGTGCTGACCAGCAGATAGCGGTCGTAGCGCACCACTTCTGGCGTTGCAGGGGAGGAGGCGGCCACGCCATTGAAAATAAACAGGAGCAGAGCTGTCAGCAGTCGTTTCATCGCATCCTCCACAGTGCTTTGACAGGAGCGTGCTGGATGAGAGGGGAAGGGACTACCGACAACTGTTTGCGGCGTCAAAAAATAGCGCCCAGTTAAGGGCGCAAAATCAGATCAGTAAGGGAATCTTTCCCCCATCAGCCCCAGCGTGGCGGCGATGGGGATGCCTTGCTCAGAAAAATGAACGCGTAATGTCAGCCTGACGGTTTGCTGCTGCGTGCTGCCGTTGGTTTTCTGCGTCAGCACCGAGCGGTAATCGATACGAATGGTGCGTTGCGGCGGTTGGTGGGAGATAAAGGCCACTACCGCTGCCATTTCAACACCTTTCAGCAAATCCTTGATGGCGTTGTCATTCCGATCTTCAAGACAGTGCTTGTGGGCCGAAAGAGTTATGGCCAGATCCAGCGGCAAGCCAGCGTCCAGCGCCTCGTCATCAAGGTTAATCAGTTTGCCCCGGTTAAGGGCTTCTTCGCGTGAGTTCAATACGGTATTCATCATGCGTCTCTCCGGTAAAAGGCCAGGGAAACGCCCCGACGGGGAATTTCCCCGGCAGGGTGAATGCTGTGCGTCAGAACTGCGCTACAGGCTCTGTTGGCGGTGTGGCTGGCGATGGCTGTGAATCAGCTTCGCGCTCTGCCCGGTAAACTTCTTCACCGTCAATTTTGATGAGCCCGATGTGCAGCAGATGGGCCTTCAGGCTGACACCGGTTTCGCCTTTACGGTCGCCTTTGCTGTAGACAAAGGTGTCGGCATACAGATCGCCGAGGCGGAACTGGATCAGTACCTTGCGTTTCTGCTCGCAGGCGTCGATACAGCGGTGCACCAGTTTCTGCGCTTCCTTGCCACTGACGCGGCAGTCGAACCAGGTGTGCTCCGCGTTGCTGGCTTCGCCCCGTAGTGCGGCAATGTCGCAACACAGGAACGGTTCGCCTTTTTTCAGGGTCACTTCCCGGATCCGGTTGAGGTAGCCCAGACCACTGGTGTACAGGTTGAAGTAATGGGTATCGTTCATGGTGGTATCTCCGTGTTGAAAGGTGCGGAGGCCCCATGCGCGGGGATGCCCCGCTTCGGGTTTGGCTCATGGGCTGCAAGCCCTCAGAGTTACTGGCAGTACGGGCATTCCGCGCTGTGCGCCTCCGCGTTTCAGGAATGCATGGCGGGTTTTGTTGATAACGGCATTACAGCAACAGCTTTCGGGGTGAGAGGACAGCGAGATTTGTTACCGGTGGCTGAATAATTTCCGTGACAGGCTGAGCGGAAGATATGTGATTTTAATCACAAAATTGCGCTTCGGTGAGTTGAAATATTGTGCAGTAACCTCATATAGAAAGCGGGTAAGGAACACCTGCCCACAAGACATGAACTTTTTGAATATTCTTTTTTACTGTTCAGGAGGTACATGATGACTCTCAGAACTTTTCCCGTGTTGCACGATCTCTCCGACTCTCTGTTTGCGGACCGTTTTAACCGTATCGATCGCCTTTTTAGCCAGCTAACCGGCAGTACGCCGTTGCCCTCCACGCCTTCTTACAATATCCGGCGGCTGGGCGATAACCGCTATGAATTGACGCTCAGCGTGCCGGGCTGGAAAGAGAGCGAACTGGAAATTGAAACCGTTGGCGGTCAGTTGAACATCAGCGGTAAACGTGAAGAGGAGAAAACCGAAAACGGCGAAGAAGGGTGGATCCATCGGGGTATCAGCCGCAGCGACTTCCGGGCCAGCTATAGTCTGCCGGAGCATGTGAAAGTGACCGGCGCTTCGCTGGAAAACGGCTTGCTGGCGATTGAATTACATCAGGACATCCCGGAAGAAGAGAAACCGCAGCGCATCGCCATCAACAACAACCCGGCGATTGAACATAAGCCGTAATTGTTCACTGTCGTTGTTTTCACGCCCGGCAAACGCCGGGCGTTTTGCTAACCTGATGAGGCGTTTTTCTGGCCTCTGACTATTTGAGCCGTGAGCGCTGTAACGGCCTCTTGCTGCTGCACCAGGAACGCCTCCAGCCTCATTTTCCCCGTCGCGATGTCATCCAGCATCTGCTCCCATAGCGCAGTGGTGCCCGGATCTTTCAGCGTTTCCGGCAGGGCGTCAATTAGCGTGCTGGCGGTATCCGTTGCCAGCAGAAAGCGACGCTGCTTAATCAGATAGCCGCGCTTAAGGAGCGTCTGGATGATCCCGGCGCGGGTGGCTTCGGTGCCGATGCCCGCGTTCTCTTTCAGCCGTTGCTTCAGGCGCTCATCGCTGACAAAGCGGGCGGCGTTTTTCATCGCTGCAATCAGCGTTCCTTCGGTGTAGTGCTCCGGCGGTTGAGTCTGGCGGGCGCGAACGTCCACCTGTTCCACCTCGCAGGTTTGTCCCTGCTGAAGGGCAGGAAGTGCCTGCGTTTCTTCCGGTGAGTGCGTTGCCATCTCGCGTAAAAACAGTTGTCGCCAGCCGCTGACAATCACCACTGAGCCACGGGCAACCAGCGTTTCCCCGGCGCAGTTCAGGCGCAGGTCGGTTTTGTCCACCTCATGGTCCGGCAGAAACTGCGCCAGAAAATGGCTGCGCACCAGACCGTAGACCTTGCGCTCACTGTCGCTTAGCTGCGTCAGATCCACCGTTTTACGGGTCGGGATGATGCCGTGGTGGGCGGTGATTTTGCTGTCGTCCCACAGTCGTGAGCGTTGTTGCAGATTCAGTTGCGTGGCGAGGGGCTGGAGTGACATGTCGCTGGCAACCAGCGCGGCCAGAACCTGTGGTGCTTCAGCGTGCATGGAAAGCGGCAGATAACCGCAGTCGGTGCGCGGATAGGTGGTGGCCTTATGGGTTTCATACAGGCGCTGGGCAATATCCAGTACCTCCTGTGCGCCCATGCCCCACTGTTTTGAGCAGACCTGCTGCAGGGCGCTGAGGGTGAAGGCCTGCGGTGGCGGTGTTTTCTCCCGCCGGGTGGTCACGTCCATTACCAGCGCGGTCCCGGCTTGTTGCAGGCGTGCTGTGGCCTCACGGGCGGCGGATTCGCGGATGCAGCGGCCTTCGTCGTCACAGTACGCACTATCCGGCTGCCACTGCGCCAGAAAGGAACAACCCTCCGCATGCAAGCGGGCATCCACCCGCCACCAGGGGCGGGGCGTGAAGCGGGAGATCTCCCGGTCGCGTTCCACCACCAGACGTAAGGTCGGCGTCTGCACCCGGCCCACGGAGAGCACGCCTTTATGCCGCCGGTTCATCAGCGTGCAGGCGCGGGTCATGTTGATGCCGACCAGCCAGTCAGCGCGGGCGCGCGCCAGTCCGGCCTGGTACAGCGGAAACGTGTTGTCACCGGGTCGCAGCGCTGCAAGCGCCTTGTGGATACTGGCCTCATCCAGCGCCGACAGCCACAGCCGCTGGACCGGACCGCACCAGCGGCATTGTTCCAGAATTTCGCGGGCGATGGTTTCGCCTTCGCGATCGGCGTCGGTGGCAATCACCACTGCATCCGCCTGTTTCAGCAGCTTCTCAATGATGCGGAACTGCTTGTGCACTTCCGGGCGGATCACCAGCCGCCATGCCGGGGGAATAAACGGCAGATGCTCTGCCCGCCAGTGTTCCAGCGCCGGATCGTAATCCTCCGGTGCGGCCATGCTCAGCAGATGGCCGAAGCACCAGGTGATGGTCACGGTGGCGTTATGCAGGTAGCCGTCGCTGCGGTTACGGGCGTCAAGAACGCGGGCGATATCGCGCGCCTGAGAGGGTTTTTCGCACAGGTAAAGTTGCATGGGCTGTCTCCGGTGAAAGGGAGTTCAGCATGGTGTGCCGGAGGGATAAGGCGACAGGGGAAACTGGAGGGAGAAGGTAAAAATTGCACCTTAAAACGTGCATTAAGCGGATAATGCCTGTTTTAAGGTGCATGGGGGGAGTTTAAAATTTTCGCTAAAGTGACACTCAGGGTTTAACTTTGCGCAAAATTTTAAACCAGTGTGGTTAACGGCTGTATCCGGCGCAGCATAAACATCACCACCGAAAGCTGCGTATTCAGCACCTGCCGCCGCCATTCGAGCGCCATCAGCGCATCGCGCAGTTCATCGCTTACGTCAGGCTGTTGAATGGCCTCCTGCAACGCCACGCCTCCCGAACGGTTGTTGTCCAGATTACGCCAGCGCAGATAGCTGACGCCGGAGCGTGCCGGGTTGCTGCACAAGATCAGCGGTACGTTATGCCCCGGCAATTCATACACCGCCTGTTTCAGCATCGGCTGACGTTGTTGCAGTTGCGCGCGCAGCGTCTGTAATTCCCGCACCAGCGCTCGCAGCTCTCCCTTACCCTTAAAGGCCTTTAAAAGGCCCTTTAGCGAGCTTTTGCGGGCGGCGCTTTCTTCGTCGTCGTCATTGTTCATCACGCAGGATCTCCGCAAGCATCTTTTTGGGCAAATTCCCGAGCTTATGCGCCATCGACTGCGCCAGCGGACTGTTCGCCCGCACGTCAGCGCGGGTCACGCCGGTGGTGCGAAAGCGGTTCACGAAGCTGAAGACTTGGAGCATCAGGCGTGGGATTGTGGCAATGAAATCGCGCTTCTCCGCTTGGGTGATAAGGCCGAGATGCCAGGCAAGCAGGGTGCGGCGGACCAGCAGATCGTAATCAATCAACTGTTGCAGCAGGCGCGAACCGGGCGGTGAGAACAGCGCCAGCGGCAGGATGAATTCGGTCGGGGACGGGTTACTGACCTGCGTGGTGTTGATAGCGCCCGGCAGGCTGGCGAAAGCTTGGTCCAGCCGACGATTTTTTTGCTTCAGCAGGTGCGCGATCAGGTTCAGGCGGATGCGCAGCTGCTTCAGCCAGTGGACGGCCCACGGATCGTCGGCCTCTTCGGCGCGTAGCAGACGCCTGAGTAACGCCAGACAGAGCAGCATACCGGTGGGATGCGCCTGCCACAGCCGGGCGGCGACGCGGGTGTGCAGGGTGATGCGGATATCGCTGAACAGGGTTGTGCCAGGCATCGGAAATTCTCCATGGATTCAGATGCCCGCAGTGTCGGTCCGCGCAATGAGTCAGGCGACGGGAAACCCATCTGGTTCGCAGAAAGTTAATTTCGCCGATGAATGAGGTTTGGTTGATAGCTGGTATACCGGCTTTATGCGGTGCGCATAAAATCAGGGCTATCTGCGCCTGCGCCGAAGCTGATTGAACTCGCCCCGTCTGGCTTTCTCCAGCGTTGCCAGCAGATAGGCGAGGGGGCGGTGGATATCGTGGGCGGCGATCCGCCACAGGCAGTCGTCCAGCACCTGCTGGCAGAGGGAGGGATCCATATTGCGCATGGCACGTTCGGCGGCGCGACGCTCGCTGGCGCTGAAGGGATTATTCACAGGCCAGTGCAGGTCTGGCGTACGCTTTTGATGTTTATTGTTTAAATATGTACCAGTATGTACGCCATGCGGCTCAGGTTGCCCGCCAGCTCCCGCCACATCACTGAGTCTTAATTGAAGACTCGGGCATTTTTTACTGAGTCCTCGATTAAGACCAGGGGCGGTCTTCAATGGAGACTCAGTGCAGGTTCGTCCACTGTCCACAGGTTGTTGCAGGGAGAGCAGCAATCCGATGGCGATGTTGCGGATACGCCGGTTGCGGTGGCGGGAGCAGGCGGTGAGCAGCGCCAGATATTCGCTGTCCATCCGACAGGCATCGGCATGATTCAGCGGTGCATCATGCAGGGCGTAGAGGTTGCCGGTGATCCTGCCGCTTTCTTCGTCGCGCAGCCGCTGGCACAGGCTCAGCCAGCGGGTGATCCGCAGCATCATCAGCGCGTTGCTGACGGTACTGCGCGAGGCCTTCTCGCCTTCAGGCTGGTCGGAGAGCCAGCCCTGTAGTTCGTTGTAGGAGGGAAAGACGCCGCTGCCGTCGTCGCGGGCATGCAGGCGCAGCAGTTGCCACGCGAACTTGTCGCGCGGGGAGAGGTTGCGCGCCAGCAGCAGGCGCTTCGGCACGCTCTGCTGCGGGTTGCCGAGAAACAGCAGCCGATCGTCACTCTTCATGCAGCAGCTTCTCCTGAGTCCACTGGCGCAGCAGGTTCCAGATGACCGTCAGCGACAGATCGTGTTCGCGGGCCATTGCCATCATGGCGGTCAGCGCTTCGGGTGAGTCGAGCTTGTTCACGCCCGTCTTCTGCCACTCATTCCACACCAGCGTCTCCACCTGCTCATCCGGAGCATTGTTGCGCCCTTGCCGGACAAACAGGCCAATCAGCCGCCGCCGGGCGCAGACCTCCGGTGTGGAAAGGCCAAAGTAGTGGTTGATGAACTCGATGGACGCGCCCAGCGACAGGGCTTCCTCCAGACGCTGCTGGAACAGCCGCTCCTGCTCCATCCTCGCCAGCATCCGGCCCAGCATCTCGTGGTCAATGTGGGTGGTGATGAACTGCACCGCGCTGTTGCTGAGAAACAGGATGTCGTCGGCGGTGAGGCGCGTCAGCTCGCACAGCTCCTGCGGGCTGAAGCCGAGCGATTCGCAATAGCGGATCTGCCCCTCCTTCAGCGCCTGGACGATGTGGGTGAGCACCGCCTGGTTAACTGAGGGCGTCATGGCGAACCTCCCTCAGCCGCCGCTGGCGGCACAGGCTGATAAGCTGCATCAGTTGCTGGATCTGAGCGTTGTCGTAGTCCGGCGACAACAGCAATTCGAGGGCGGGCATCGGTGCGCTGGTGTCGCCATTCAGGGCAGCCAGCACCTGATAGCAGCGCTGTGCCGCCGGGTGGGGAAAATCGTGGCAGGGCGCGAGGGTGAAACCGGCCGGAGCGCTGTCGTCCGGCTGGATACAGGCGTCCAGTCCCCAGCAGGCACACAGCGACCGTGCCGTATGCACCAGCGGTGAGGGCTTTGGCTCATCGGGCGCGGCGGGCTCATTAGGTGGCTCAGGCTCTGGTAGTGGTGCTTTTTCCACTTCCGGTGGTGGCGGCCAGAGGACCTTTTCGACCGGGGGCCCCAGCAGAGCCTGCCGCTTGCTCTGTCCATCGGTCAGTTCCGCTAGTAACGTATTCCAGCTCATGCCGCTGCGACAGCTCATCTCGCCGAGTAGTTCGTCCTGCACCAGTTGCGGTACTACGGCTTCCGGCTCGCCGTTGAAGGTGGCGAGGGCGGTGCTGAACAGGTCGGTAAATTCGGGCTGGCGTTCCATCGGCATCAGCTTTACCCAGACCTGTTCCGCCGCGCTGCGTAGTGACAGCAGGCGATCGATAACCTTTCGGGTAAGGCCGCCATACAGCGCGTTAGGGATGCAGGGCAGCAGCCAGTCGACGGTCTGTAGCATCCGGCTGATTTGCGACTGGCTGACGGGATAGCCGTCGCGGGTGAGTTGCTCCGCCAGCGCCAGCTGCGTCGGGCATTCAAT
>Ga0153918_1000176_pt1 | contig 41362 bp, 40 predicted proteins | sample TSFL002MetaG_FD_104687 | JGI IMG/M metagenome (GOLD analysis project Ga0153918, IMG submission 104687) | Attine ant fungus gardens microbial communities from Florida, USA - TSFL002 MetaG | ecosystem: Host-associated > Fungi > Mycelium > Unclassified | place: USA: Florida, Paynes Creek Historic... | reverse complement strand
TGCGCCTTTAATAATGTCGACATGTTAAGTCAAACGAGAACGCAACATGTCATGGCGAATCAGCATTCTGGATAAAAGCCCCATCGCTGAAAACGAAACGGCTGCCGATGCACTGGCGCGTACGCTGGCGCTGGCGCAGCAGGCAGAAAATCTGGGCTATCACCGCTTCTGGATTGCCGAACACCACAATACTCCCCACCTTGCCAGCCCCTCGCCGGAGCTGCTGATTGCCTGGATCCTCGGGCAAACCACGCGCATTCGGGTTGGGTCCGGCGGCGTAATGCTTCAGCACTACAGCCCTTATAAAGTCGCCGAGAATTTCAACGTGCTGGCCGCGTTGGCGCCCGGTCGCGTGGATCTCGGCGTCGGGAAAGCCCCCGGCGGATTACCGCTCTCAACCCGCGCGCTGCAGCAGGGCCTGAATCAACAGGAAAAGGGCAGCTTCGCCGAACAACTGGCCCAGCTCGACCGCTGGATCCGTCCTGAACATCCGTCAACTGAGGATGCCGTCCGCGCCACGCCGCTGCCGCCGTTGCCTGCTGAGGGTTTCCTGCTGGGCGCGAGTATCGATAGCGCGCTGCTGGCCGCCGGGCTCGGCTGGCACTTTGTGTTTGCCGCGCACCTGAACGGTGATCCGGACCTGCTGCGTGAGGTGATTACCACCTGGCGTGAGAACAGCACGCGGGACGCGATAGTGGCGGTACAGGCGATTGTCGCGCCGACGCAGGCCGAGGCAGAAGCCCTGGCGCAAAAGGTCGAAGTGTGGGGCGTCGAGCTGGCAAACGGCCAGCGCGTCACCGTCGCCAGCGAAGAGCAGGCCTACGCCTTTGCGCGTCAGGCGGGCAGCGAGCCGGTACGCATTGCACGTCGGGCGCAGTCGCTGCTGGCGGGTACGGCTGAGTCGGTGGTCGAACAGCTTGACGCCCTGCATGAAAAGTGGGGCATTGACGAATTTATCATCGACACGCCGGTAGCGGAGGGAGCAACGCGCGTCGCGTCGCTGCGCCTGCTTGCCGAGGCGCGTCTTAACAGGGAGGTCACCGTATGAGCTTTGGCGAACAGCTGATTGCCTGGCGTCGCGAACTGCACCAGAACCCGGAGCTGTCCGGCCAGGAAGTGGAGACCACGACGCGCCTGCGCCAGTGGCTGACGAATGCCGGGATTACCCCGCAGCCTTACGACCTGACTACCGGGCTGGTGGCGGAAATCGGCTCGGGCAACAAACTGATTGCGCTGCGGGCCGACATTGATGCTCTGCCGATTGAAGAGCGCAGCGGCGTGCCGTTTAGCTCCCAGCGTGCAGGCGTAATGCATGCCTGCGGGCACGATATCCACACCAGCGTCATCCTCGGCGCCGCGTTGAAGCTGAAAGAGCGGGAAGCGTCGCTTAACGGCCGGGTGCGGATCCTGTTTCAGCCTGCCGAAGAGAACTTTGGCGGTGCGAAGAGCATGGTACGGGCCGGTGCCCTGCGTGACGTTAGCGCCATCTTCGGCATGCATAACGAGCCCGGCCTGCCGGTGGGTGAGTTCGCGACCCGCGGCGGGCCGTTTTATGCCAACGTCGATCGCTTCGTGATCCGCATTACCGGTAAGGGCGCGCACGCCGCACGACCTCATGAAGGCAACGACGCCATTGTGCTGGCGAGCCAGCTGGTGACGGCGCTGCAAAGCGTCGCCAGCCGCAACGTCAACACGCTGGATTCGGTGGTGCTGAGCGTGACGCGCATTGCAGGCGGTAACACCTGGAACGTGCTGCCGGAAAGCGTCGAGCTGGAAGGCACGCTGCGCACCCACCGCACGGAAGTGCAGCAGAACGTGAAGGCCCGCGTGGGCGAAATCGCCGCCGGGTTTGCCAGCGCCTTTAGCGCGCAGATTGACATCACCTGGTATGCCGGGCCCACCGCGCTGGTCAATGACGAACGCTGGGCCGATTTCGCCACCTCGGTCGCCCGGGACGCCGGATACGAAACCCGGCACGCAGAACTGCATATGGGCGGGGAAGATTTCGCGGTCTATCTGCAGTCCATTCCCGGCGCGTTTGTCAGCATCGGCAGCAACAGCCCGTATGGTTTGCATCATCCGGCATTCAACCCGGATGAAGCCTTAATTGAGCCCGCTGCCCGCTATTTTGCACAGCTTGCGGAAAAAGCCCTGCAACACGTTTAATTCTTAAGAGGTGAATATGTCTGCAACCCGACAACTGCGGCTGGGGACCATTTTGCATGGCGCATCCGGAAATATGTCCGCCTGGCGTCACCCTGAGGCCGTCGCCGATGCCAGCATCAATTTTGATTTCGTCAAAGCCACTGCGTTAAAGGCGGAGGAGGGCAAACTCGATTTTCTATTCGTTGCCGACGGTCTCTATATCAACGAGAAATCGATCCCGCATTTTTTAAACCGCTTTGAACCGCTGACGGTGTTATCCGCTCTCACCAGCATCACCTCGCGCCTGGGGCTGGTGGGAACCTTATCCACCTCCTACAGCGAGCCTTTCACCACGGCGCGCCAGTTCGCCAGCCTCGACCACCTGAGCAACGGACGCGCGGGCTGGAACGTGGTGACTTCGCCGCTGGAAGGGTCGGCAAAGAACTTTTCCCGCGAAAAACACCCCGAGCACGCGCTGCGCTATCGCATTGCGGATGAGTATCTCGACGTGGTGAAAGGGCTGTGGGATTCCTGGGAGAGCGACGCCTTTGTGCGCAATAAAGAGAGCGGTCAGTTTTTTGACCCGGCAAAATTGCATACCCTGGACCACCACGGTGATTTCTTCCAGGTCGCCGGCCCGCTGAATATTGGGCGAACGCCACAGGGGCGGCCGATTGTCTTTCAGGCAGGCGCGTCGGACGACGGGAAAAAGCTGGCGGCGAAGCATGCAGATGCCATCTTTACCCATCACGAGACCTTCGACGAGGCAAAAGCCTTTTACCGCGACGTGAAGCAGCAGCTGGAAAGTAACGGACGCCGCGCGTCAGATTTACATATTTTCCAGGGCGTCAGCGTGATTGTGGGTAAAGACGCCGATGACGTGGAAAACCAGTATCAAACCACGGCGGCGCTGGTGTCGATTAACGATGCCCTCAACTATCTCGGACGCTACTTCGAACATCACGATTTCAGCCAGTATCCGCTCGACGAGCCGTTCCCGGATATCGGTGACTTAGGCAAAAACAGCTTCCGCAGCACCACCGATGAAATTAAGCGTAACGCCCGCGAGCGCAGCTTAACCCTGCGCCAGGTGGCGCTGGAAGCCGCTTCGCCGCGCCCGCGCTTTTCCGGTACGCCGGAAGAGGTGGCCGACGGCCTGCAGGCCTGGTTTGAAGGCTATGCCGCAGACGGCTTCATCATTCAGGGCGGTACGCCGGACACCTTCCCGCGCTTTGTTGATCAGGTGGTGCCTGTTCTGCAGGCCCGCGGACTGTTCCGCACCGACTATCCGGGCACCACGCTGCGCGAAAGTCTGGGTTTAGACGAACCTAAAAACCAGTTCACACAACAATAAAAGAGAACACCGCTATGCAGAAAACATCGCTTATTCTGGCGCTCGCGCTGGCCTTTACCCCTGCCGTCTGGGCAGAGAATGTGAATATTAACGGCACCGGCGTGAGCATCGAGGCCAATAAAACGCCGGTTAATACCGCCAAAAACAACGATGCGGTGGCACAGCTGCCGAAAGATTATCGCTTCGCCGTGCCGGGGAAATTTACCGTTGCGGTGGCGGGCCTCAATCAACCGCCGCTGACGGTGTTTTCCGATGACAACAAAACGCTGCTGGGGAGTGAAGTGGACGTAGCCCGTCTGGTCGCTGACAGCCTGGGGCTGGAGCTGAACGTGGTGCCGACCTCCTGGGAAGACTGGCCGCTGGGCGTGGCCTCCGGGAAATATGATGCCGCCATCAGCAACATTACCGTCACCAAAGAGCGTAAAGAGAAGTTTGACTTTGCCACCTACCGAAAAGATTCCCTCGGGTTCTACGTGAAATCCACCAGCCCGATCGGGTCGCTGCAGAAGGCGGAAGACATCGCAGGGCTGCGGATTATCGTCGGCTCAGGCACCAACCAGGAGGCCATTCTGCTGGCATGGAATGCCGAAAACCTGAAGAAGGGACTGAAGCCCTTCACCCCGATCTACACCAAAGACGATGCGGCACAAACGCTGGCGCTGCAGTCCGGACGCGCGGATGCCTACTTTGGTCCGAACGTGATTGGCGCCTGGAAAGCGGCGCTGAACGGGAAAACCAAACTGGTGGGTAGCGTCGACGGCGGCTGGCCGAAGGCGGCGCACATCGCGGTCACGCTGAAAAAAGGCAGCGGGCTGGTTGAGCCGGTGCAAACCGCGCTGAACGGCGTCATCAAAAACGGCGACTACGACAAAGTGCTGAACCGCTGGGGGGAAGGCGTTGAGCGCATTCCTCAGTCAGAAGTGAACCCGGCTGGCCTGGGCGATTAAGGAGGCGTGATGAGCGAACGATTTCGTGATGTTTCCCCGGAAGATGCCGAGCTTCAGCCCATCATTGAGGGGCTGTTCGGCGAATATGCCGCCCGCTACGGGGACTACTTCTCTAAAGACGCGGAGGTGGAGCTCACCGAGTGGTATTTAGCGCCGCAGGGGCTGCTTATCGTGCTGGAGCGCGACGGGAAGATTATCGCCACCGGCGCGTACAAACCTTTCGACGAACGCACCGCGGAAATCAAACGCATCTGGACGGACAAAACCCTGCGTCAGCAGGGGCTTGCCGGGCGCGTGGTACAGGAGCTGGAGCGCAGGGCGGTGCTGGCAGGCTATAGCCAAATCTACCTGACAACCGGCTTTCGCCAGCCGGAAGCGGTACGGCTCTATCTCAGCCAGGGCTATCAGCCGCAGTTCGATCTGAACCGCGATCCGGAAGAGTACAGCCAGCCGCCGTTTGACGGTCGACTGCGCTTCACCAAAACGCTGGTACGCGAAGCGTTCAGTAAAACCGCATGAGGAACGACGATGAGCAACGTTGAAACCATTAAGGTGGTCCCGGCGCGTTATCCGCTGCGGACCGTTGGCGCCGCGGTGGCGCTGTTTTTCCTGGCGGTCGTGATTCAGTCCGTGGCCTTTAACCCGCGCTGGGAGTGGTCGGTGTTCGCCCGCTGGTTTTTTGACCCGGTGATCCTTGAGGGCGTAGGGCAGACCCTGCTGCTGACGCTGATCGGCACCGCGCTAAGCGTGGTGTTGGGCGGCATGCTGGCCCTGGCGAGACTCTCCTCGTCATGGCTTCTGAGCAGCCTGGCGTGGGCCTACATCTGGCTGTTTCGGTCGCTGCCGCTGATCGTGGTGCTGATCGTTCTCTACAACTTTTCCTATCTCTACGACACGCTCTCGCTCGGCGTGCCGTTCACCGGCATCACCTGGGGCAGCTTTGAAACCATCAACGTGCTGGGGCAGTTTTCTACCGCCGTGGTGGGGCTGACGCTGGTGCAGAGTGCCTATACCGCCGAGATCATTCGCGGGGGATTCCTCGGGGTCGATCACGGCCAGTACGAAGCCGCCGCCGCGCTCGGCCTGCCGGCCTGGCGTCGTACGGTGCGCATTATTTTGCCTCAGGCGCTGCGCACCATTCTGCCGTCGGGGTTCAATGAAATCATCAGCCTCGCCAAGGGCACGGCGATGGTGTACGTCCTGGCAATGCCGGAGCTGTTCTATACCATCCAGATGATCTACAACCGCACGCAGGAGGTGATCCCGCTGCTGATGGTTGGTGCCGCCTGGTACCTGGCGATCACCACCGTCCTGTCCGCTATACAGTATGGCGTCGAGCGCGCGCTTGCCCGCAGCGAACGCCGCTCTGCCGTTAATCAGAACCGTGTCACCCGTCGTACCCGTTCTGTCACCACCGCACCAGCACAGGAGCCTATTCATGCAAGCCTCTCCTGAAGGACATATTTCGATTACCGGCGTCAGCAAATTTTTTGGCCGCCATAAGGCGCTCGACAACGTTTCGCTTGAGATCCCGCCCGGATCCGTGACGGTGATCCTCGGACCGTCCGGCTCCGGTAAATCGACGCTGCTGCGCACCATTAATCACCTGGAGCGCGTCGACGAAGGCTTTATCCAGATCGACGGGGATTACATTGGCTATCGTCGTCAGGGCGATAAGCTCTATGAGCTGAAGGAGAAGGAGATCCTCAAACAGCGCGTCAACGTGGGCTACGTGTTCCAGAACTTCAATCTCTTTCCCCATCTCACGGTGCTGGAAAACCTGATAGAGGCGCCGATCGCGCACAAAAAGCTCAGCAAAAAAGAGGCGGTGGAAAGGGCGTACAGCCTGCTGGACGTGGTTGGGCTGCGGGATAAAGCCGATGCCTGGTCACGCCATCTTTCAGGCGGTCAGCAGCAGCGTATCGCGATTGCCCGCGCGCTGGCGCTGCGTCCCCGCGTGATGCTGTTTGATGAGCCTACCTCGGCGCTGGATCCGGAGCTGGTGGGGGAAGTGCTGGACGTGATCAAAAAGCTGGCCCGGTCTGGCACTACGCTGGTAGTGGTGACCCACGAGATCGGCTTTGCCCGGGAAGTGGCGGATCAGGTGGTGTTTATGGTCGACGGAAAAATCGTCGAGCAGGGAAGCAGTGACGAGGTGTTAAACCGTCCGTCACATGCGCGAACGCGCCAGTTTCTTTCCAAAGTCTTGTAAGGAGCGCCAATGAAATATGGACTTCTGGCGGGGCTGGTCTTTACGACGGCGAGCCACGCCAGCATTGATTTGAAAGCCAACGAACAGCCGCTGCCGGTGATGGTGGATCGGCAGGCCGTGGCGAAGATCCCCGCAAACTACAAATTCGTTGAGCCGGGTACGCTAACGGTCGCCGTTTCGGCGCTGAATTCTCCGCCGCTGGCGCTGCTGGCCAGCGATAACCGCACGCGCATTGGCAGCGATCCGGATATCGCCCGTCTGCTGGCGGGCAGCCTTGGACTAAAGCTGAAGCTGGTGCCGACGGCGTGGGAAGACTGGCCGCTGGGGATCGCTTCCGGGCGCTACGACGTGGCGCTGGTAAATATTGCGGTGACCGAACAGCGTAAAGAGAAGTTTGATTTTGCTACCTACCGCGTCGATTCGCTGGCGTTTTCGGTGAAATCCACCAGCGAGATCCAGTCAATCAAAAGCGCGGAAGATCTGGCAGGGAAAAAGGTGATTGTCGGCTCCGGTACCAATCAGGAGCGCATTCTGCTGGGCTGGAACGAAGAGAACAAAAAGGCGGGGCGGACGCCTGCGCTGCCGGTCTATCTTCACGACGATGCCTCGGGCAATCTCTATATACAGTCCGGCAGGGCGGACGTGTTCTTTGGCCCTCAGTCGGTCTCGGCCTACAAAGCGGCGCTCACCGGCAAAACCCGCGTTGTCGGTTTAGGGCCGAAAAAAGCCTATGTCGCGACCACCACCAAAAAAGGCAATGAGCTGGTGTACGCGCTGCAGGCCGCGCTGGACGGCGCGATTAAGCGCGGAGATTACCAGAAGGTGCTGGCCCGCTGGGGCGAGCAGGGGGAAGCGGTGGCGCAGTCGGAGGTCAATCCGCCTGGGATAACCTACTGATGGTGCTCCGTTTGGGAAACGGAAAATATTGTACGTTAAGGTTGTTTGTTGTACTTACTGACATCAACAGGCCGTATGAACAGCCGCCAGCGCCAAAAACAGGGAATTGAACGCGCACATACGCTGGGGAGATACCGGGGAAAACAGGCCGATCAGGAGCGGCACCAGAAAGTCCTGTACTACATGCAGGTCAAGAAACTGAGCATCCGTGAAACGGTAGATGCGACAGGGTACAGCCCCTCCCAGATATGCCGCATTCAGGCATTGTACCGGCAACCAGAAGCCGAAGATTTTGGTTAAGTTGTGATTGTTGTATGATGCCGGTGAGTATAACCCCTTATATATTGATGGATTAATGATGGCAAGAGCACTGGCCTGTTTGGGTGATAAAACGAGTTACGGAGAAATCATTTCAGCGACTGCGTCCTGGTATGAAGGAAGTAAAGCAATAGCTCGGACCGGCGACAAGGCATCATGCAGCAAATGCAACGGGTATTTTGAAATTCTGGCCTCCGCGCAGGACTGGGCAGAAGAAGGCAAAGCGTATGCGGCCACAGGTGACAGAGTGCTGTGCCGTTGCCCAGATCACTATGTGTACGGTTCAGCCACGCAGTCTACCAGCACAGGCACCGGCTCTCTGACCTCCCGCAATACCAGTCAGTCGCCTGTCCCGGCGCAGCAGGCACAGGATTCCGGCGCGCGGAACTGTATACGCTTTCAGTGCGCCGGTGACGATGGCCAGCTAATGGCTGGTTGCCGCTACACTCTGATGTTCCCGGACGGACGTTCTGAAGCTGGTGTTATCGATGAACACGGGGTTACCGGATGGCATTATGCTGAATCCGCTGAAAATATTAACCTGCATATATTAATGGATTAATTATGGCTGTTTACCATCTCAGAACCCGTATTAACTCTAATGTACCGGCTGATTCTTTGCTGTATGACCTGTGTATTTATCGCATGGACTCCAGCAGGAATAAATCCCCCCTGGTGAATGTGAAGCAGCAGCCGTTTCTGGAAAATTATGAAACACAGAGTTACATGACCGGAAATATAAATGAGTCACTCTCGACAATTTATATTATGGAAATGAAGCTTTACCGAAAAACCATGTTTCATACTCACTGTGTAACACCTGTTCCGTTCACTAAAATGTACACGCTGGAAGAATTTGCGTCAGGCAGAGCCTGGTCTTCGGTGAAGCGGGAGAACCCCTGTTATTTTGAGTCAAAAGGGACAATGAAACCTGAGAGTCAGGGAGGCGAAACAAAGCAGATTAAAATCACCATCCCGAAACGTCCATTTATAGCAAAAGAATATCCTATCGGAACACCGCAGGATCCGTTTGAAAAAAACAAAATTGATTCTGAGATAAACGACAGATTTTATCATTATTCTTACCCTTATCAGGATAGGGCAAGTGTATGTGGACCTGCTGCATTTTTTTATTGTGTTCAAATGGATCGTCCTGATGTATATGCACAAGCTGCCAGGGAACTATGGCGTTCTGGAAAGACTAAAATAGGTGCACTGACCATCTCCCCTGGCGAAGGGTGTAAACACCCTTCAGGTATGTTTTATACAGGTGGAGGTCAGCCAAGAATCTTAGGGCTTGACTGGATGACACTGGCTGGGCTAAGGGATTCAGAGAATACTGTACTGAACTTTGATACTCTTGATTCGCCAGTGGCTGGTATCACAATGTGGCAAACACTGACTGAATGGTTTGAAAAGGCCGGTTATGAAAAGGTGTTCAGTAATGTAGGAATCACTCAGGCAGGTGTCCAGGGGATCAGAGATTTAAATAAGTATGTTGAGCAAGGCTATAAAGTTGTAACATTAATAAATGATGGGCTGCTTGAAGGTAGTACAAACAACACGACATTACCTACGCACTGGATTGTATGGGATGGTTCTGTAACACAGGATAAAAATGGGTATGTTAATTTGAAGTTATTCTCCTGGGGGCAGTCAACCAACTGGATTAAACAGAAAAAAGATTTGCAATTTTTCATTAATAGATTCTTCGGGGGAGTGGTTTTCAAACCATTAAAATAGCCATGAGGATATTTTCTGTTATTTTTATTTCATTTTCAGTATCAGCATGTACTTTACATGCTGATGTTACTCCTGATGGTAATTCACTTAACGATGCTATAGTAGGAACGCTGTATGCCAGTGAAATAAATATAAATGGTGGTGCTGTATCATCTTTAGATTCTAGTGGAAAAGAAAGATTCGTAGGTGAAATGACTCCACCCGATACAGGATTAACTTTAAGGTATTGTAATGATTCTCCAGCTCACAATTGCATCAGGGTTCAGGGAGTGCCAGTAAAGCCGGGGATCGTCACCGTACGAGTATCAGGCGGATTGTTTGGCACTAATTTAGCGACAGGTGGGGAATTTGATAAAACATATACTATTAAGATCAAAGATTCAGAAGGATCTTTTTAAGATCGTTTGAGCGGTGCTCTCAGCATCGCCCATCAAGATACGAGAATCTGCACAGAGAGCGGTTTTCTCATATCTGAGTGGTTAAATAACAGCCTTAACGTACAATAATTTTCGATATCCAAACTGACCCCAATGAGCTGGTGTACGCGTTGCAGGCCGCGCTGGGGCGAGCAGGGGGAAGCGGTGGCGCAGTCGGAGGTCAACCCGCCTGGGATAACCTACTAATGGTGCTCTACACTTAGGGTTTTCATCCCGCAGGGGGCAACATGATAAAACTCTATGGCGTACCCGGCTGGGGCTCGGCAATCGGTGAAGTGATGCTAACCCTGGCTGATATCCCTTATCAATTTATCAACGTGGACGGGTTTGACCAGCCCGGCCCGCAGCGTGAGCTGCTGCAAAAGCTCAACCCGCTGTGTCAGGTACCCACGCTGGCGCTGGAAAATGGTGCCATCATGACCGAAACGGCGGCGATTGCCCTGATGGTGCTCGACCGATGCCCCGATCTCGCGCCGCCCGTGGGGCAGGCCGAACGCCAGCAGTTTCAGCGTCTGCTGATCTGGTTTGTGGCCAACGTCTATCCCACATTTACGTATGCGGACTATCCCGAACGCTGGGCGCCGGATGCGCCGGAACAGCTTCAGAAAAACTGCATCGAATACCGGAAATCCCTCTATTTGTGGTTCGACACTCAGCTCAAGGCCGCCCCGTTTGCGTTAGGTGAACGGCTGACGCTGCTGGATGTGTATATCGCGGTGGTGCGGACCTGGGGGCCTCGCCATGGCTGGTTTGCAGCCAATACGCCGAAACTGACGGCCATCGCAGATACCGTCTGCCAGCTGCCGGAACTGCACAAGGTGTTAAAGGCCAACGGTATTATCTGATAACGTGGAGCTCTTACTCACAACTGGAAGCCTGCATATGCCACACGTAGATATCAAATGTTTTCCCCGCGATTTGAACGACGAACAAAAAACCGCACTGGCCGAGGATATTGCTGAGGTCATTATTCGCCATTTCAACAGCAAAGACAGCTCGGTGTCCGTTGCGTTGAATCAGGTGAACCAGGAGGACTGGAAAGCGCAGGTCTGGGACACCGAAATAGGACCAAAGCTGGACGAGTTAATCAAAAAGCCAGGCTATTCAATGTAAGCGCAATTGCCGGGGGGAGCGCTCCTTCCCGGTTTTTCCCGTCACGTCTTCCTGCTTTTTCGCAAAAAACGATAAAAATGCGTTTTGTCTTATCCGCTACACTTAACGTTTCTGACTGACAGCTCATCAATCCTTAGGAAAGATCTCCAACAGAATCAGTTAAGGACAGACACGTTAAAGGATAATTTTCTCATGACAAAATTACCCCGTTTTTCACTCGCCTTTCTTCATCCCCGTTACTGGCTAAGCTGGACCGGCATTGCCGCGCTGTGGCTCATTATGCTGCTCCCTTATCCGCTTCTGTTCAGAATCGGTCATGGGCTTGGTCGACTGGCGATGCGCCTGCTTCCGCGCCGCGTTGAGATTGCCCGCCGCAACCTGGAGCTCTGTTTTCCGGAGATGAAAAAGGATGAACGCGAGACGTTGCTGCAGCGTAATTTTGAATCGGTAGGAATGGGGGTGATCGAAACCGGAATGGCATGGTTCTGGCCTGCATGGCGGGTGCGGAAATGCTTTACCGTGACGGGTTATGAGCACATGGAAAAGGCCAGGGCGCAAGGAAAGGGCGTGGTGCTGGTGGGGATGCATTTTCTGACGCTTGAGCTAGGCGCGCGGATATTTGGCATGCTTAACCCCGGTATTGGGGTGTATCGTCCCAACAATAATGCGCTGCTGGACTGGCTCCAGACGCGCGGACGCCTGCGCTCCAATAAAACCATGCTCGATCGCCATGATTTAAAGGGCATGATTCGCTCGCTGAAGCAGAATGAAATTTTGTGGTACGCCCCGGACCATGACTATGGCAAAACGAATAGCGTCTTCGTGCCGTTTTTTGCGGTGCCGGATGCCGCCACGACCGCGGGAAGCTATATGCTGGTCAAAAGCGCTAAGCCTGCCGTTATTCCCTTTGTGCCGCGCCGCAGGGCGGACGGCACCGGCTACGAACTGATCATTCTGGAGGATATCAGCGAGGCGTTGCAGGGGGGAGATAAAGAATCTGTTGCGACGCAGATGAACAGGGCGATTGAGCAGGCGGTACGGATGGCGCCTGAGCAATATATGTGGCTGCACCGTCGCTTCAAAACGCGTCCTGAAGGTGTACCCGATCGGTATACCCGCCTGAAACAGACGGCAACACGGGGTGATATTCTCTCCGCTAGCGATTTTTCTGACCGTTCAGGCGTACAGCACTAAAACCTCAGCGATGCCCTCACCCTGGGGTGAGGGCATGACTGGCGCTATAGCGCAGACCGGCGGTACGGCGCATAGTCCGCCTGCCACCAGGTATTCTCGATACGCGCCATCAACGTCTCATCATCTATCGCCGGAGCCATGCCCTGTGCAATCGCGGCCCGGGCGACGGCAACGGCAATCTGGCGTGACACCGTTTCAATCTCATCTACCGGCGGCAGCAATCCCCCTTTTTCCGTAGTGACCAGCGGAGACTGCGCGGCCAGGCTGCGGCTTGCTGCCATCAGCATCTCTTCCGTCACCCGGCGCGCGTTACAGGCCAGTACACCCAGCCCCAGGCCCGGGAAAATATAGGCGTTATTGCACTGGGCGATCTCGTAGTGTCCATTCTCCCAGAATACCGGGGCGAACGGGCTGCCGGTGGCCACCAGCGCGGCTCCCTGGGTCCAGGCGATAAGATCCTGCGGCTGGGCTTCCGCCCGCGAGGTTGGGTTCGAAAGCGGCATGATGATGGGGCGCGGACAGTGGCGATGCATCTCTTTGACAATCTCTTCGCTGAACAGCCCCGGCTGGCCTGACACGCCGATCATCACCGTAGGATGCGCGTTCTTCACCACGTCAAGCAGGGAAATATTCTTCGCCTCTACCTGCCAGCGGCTAACGGCGTCGCGCGCGGTGAGCAGGTTTTTCTGGAAATCGAGCAGGTTAGTCATGTCGTCGGTCAGCAGGCCGAAGCGATCGACCATAAAGATCCGGCTGCGCGCTTCCGGCTCGGTCAGGCCGTCATCCACCAGCAGCGCCACAATTTTTTCAGCTATCCCGCATCCGGCAGAACCGCTGCCCAGGAAGACCACGCGCTGATCGCGAATGCGCGTGCCCGCCGCATGCGCCGCCGCCATCAGCGTACCGGCGGTGACGGCGGCCGTGCCCTGGATATCATCATTGAAACAGCACAGCTGGTCGCGGTAGCGCTGGAGAAGTCGGGTGGCGTTTTTCTGGGCAAAGTCTTCAAACTGCAGAAGGACGTTGGGCCAGCGCGCTTTAACGGTGCTGACAAACATATCCATAAACTCAGCGTACTGGTCGTCGCTGATGCGCGGATGACGCCAGCCCATGTACATCGGGTCGTCGAGGTGTTGCTGATTATTGGTGCCGACATCCAGCATTATCGGCAGGGTAGAGGCCGGATGGATCCCGCCGCAGGCGGTATAAAGCGACAGCTTGCCAATGGGGATGCCCATTCCGCCGATACCCTGATCGCCAAGCCCTAAAATACGTTCCCCGTCCGTCACCACAATCACGCGAACGTCGTTGCGCGAAAAACTTTGCAGCATCTCGTCAATACGATGGCGGTTAGGCCATGAAATAAACAGGCCGCGCGCGCGTCGATAAATCGTGGAGAAATGCTCGCAGGCTTCACCGACCGTCGGGGTATAGATAATCGGTAACGTCTCTTTCAGATGCGAACGCAGGAGATTATAAAAGAGCGTTTCATTGGTGTCCTGAATATTTCGCAGATAAACATGACGCGAAATATCGCTTTTAAAATGGCAGAACTGCACCCAGGCGCGCTCGGTTTGTTCTTCAATGGTTTCAACGTTGTGCGGCAATAACCCATGCAGGTTAAAATTGTCACGCTCTTCTTTAATAAATGCGAGCCCTTTATTTAGCAGCGGATTTTCCAGCAATACGGCCCCGTTATAGGGGGTGTACAGAACTTCTTTCCGGGACATGGTTAACTCCTGAACATTTAAGCAATACAGATAAAAGGCGAGTAAAAACAGTGGCTTTACTGGGTGTAAAGACACGGTTTGTTGTGCGTTTGATTGGGGGGTAATTTAGCGCTTAGCTAACGGAGCAGGAGTGATAAAGTTCACATTCTTTCTGGTTTTATTAATTTCAAAAAGGAATGCATCGATCGCCACGAATAACTTTAGTTACATAATGATGAATTAAATTATTTAAAAGGAAAGAGTTGTTGTGTTCACATTTCTCTGCGGGAGCACATGCTAATTTCACCCTGAGCCTGTTTTTAGAAAAGGCTGCATAATTCATTATTTATATTTAAGAACATTTTATCGTATCAGGAATAATTTCAGTTATTCCTTTCTCTGTATATCCGAACACAATTTTCAGGTGATTATATGAAAGATAATCCTGTACCGACTTCTGAGCTGTCAACCCCGCGTTTTGCCTTTGGGCTCAACAATGCCGAGGTGGGCACGGTCCCGTTGATGCTGTTCGTCGGGATTGCCGCGATCGTGGCGACGTCCGCCTGGGCAGGGCTGCTGCCGAAAAATATGATAGGTGGTCTCGCGGTCATCATGACCCTCGGCTTCGCGTTTGCCAAAGTGGGGCGTCAAATCCCGGTGCTGAAGGATATCGGCGGCCCGGCGATCCTGTGCCTGATGGTTCCCTCCGTGCTGGTCTATTTTGGCGTATTCGGGAAACAAACCCTTGATACCGTGCACCTGCTGATGAAAGAGGCGAATCTGCTCTATTTCGTCATCGCCTGCCTGGTAGTCGGCAGCATTCTGGGAATGAACCGGGTGCTGCTGATCCAGGGGATGATGCGCATGTTTGTTCCGCTGGCGGCGGGGACCTGCATGGCCGTGCTGAGCGGCCTCATGGTGGGCTCACTGTTTGGTTATACGCCTTACCACACCTTCTTCTTCATCATTGTGCCCATCATCGGCGGCGGAATTGGCGAGGGGATTTTGCCGCTGTCCCTGGCCTATTCGGCAATACTGGGGCAGACGCCGGACGTCTACGTTGCGCAGCTGGCACCCGCTGCGGTCGTCGGGAATATCTTCGCCATTATTTGTGCGGGCTCGCTGGCGCGTCTCGGCGCGAAACGTCCTGCGCTTTCGGGAAACGGCATGCTCACGCGGAGTAAAGACGACGCCAGCCTGTTTGCCGGGGCACAAAGCGCTCAGCAGACGGATTTTCATCTGATGGGGGGCGGATTGCTGATGGTGTGCGCGTTTTTCATCGTCGGCGGATTGTTTGAGAAACTGGTCCACATTCCCGGCCCGGTGCTGATGATCCTGATTGCCGTCCTGTGTAAATACTTCAGGGTGATCCCAGCCTCAATGGAGCAGGGCGCGCACAGCTGCTATAAATTCGTCTCGGCTGCGCTGGTCTGGCCGCTGATGATCGGCCTCGGGATGTTATACGTGCCGCTCGAGAGCGTGGTGTCGGTTTTCTCCGTGGGATACGTGGTGGTATGCGGTTCGGTCGTGATTGCGATGGCGCTTAGCGGCTACGTTATCGCGTCGCGTCTGAATATGTATCCTGTGGAAGCGGCCATTGTGACTTGCTGCCACAGCGGGCTGGGCGGGACGGGGGACGTGGCCATTTTGTCCGCGTCTAACCGGATGTCGCTCATGCCGTTCGCGCAGATCGCCACCCGCATCGGCGGCGCGTCGACGGTGATTTTCGCCACGCTGCTGATGGGCTGGATTATGGCGCACTGATCCGAAACGTCAGGATACTGAATCGCAACGACATTTTCAGGATGTCGCTGCGGTTCAGTCCTTTATAAAACTCACCGTACTGTATAGAATTACCGCATCCACAGCGACGGGATACCACACGATGACCGCAAGAGTTGATTATCAGATTGAAAAATATCTCCTTACCGAAGCCGCCGAGCCGGAGCGTCTGACGCGCCAGTGGGCAGAGGTGATGGAGGAGTGTCGCGAGCAAAAGTCCGGTGCAGAGGAGCGGCTGCGCCTCGCGTTGCTTAATGTGGATTACGTCACCAGCTTCGAGCTGCCCTTCAGGCTGCTTCTTACCCGTGCGCCCCAGCTGATAGACGCCGTCAGAAAAGAGCTTCAGCTCAGTCAGAAAAATGTTCTGTTTAACGGCAAGCGCTTTGGCTGCGTCTATAGCCTTAAAAGGGATCTCGACGGAATACCTGACGAGTTTACCTATCAGCTGAAAACGCGGATCCAGCGCAGTGATGCGACAGGATGTAATGAATTGCCTTACCGGCAAATTGCCCAGCAGGTTAAAGCCCCTCGCGAACGCCTTAAGCTGGCGCTGGAAAATGGGCTAGCGGTAACGGCACTCGACGGGCTTTTCTGGTTTGGCATTCAGCGCATCGCGGCGGATGTACAGAGATTACGCAAGACAGGGATGAGGATCGTGACGTCCGACGCCGAGGTGTTTGATACACTCACCAAAACAACCCGGCGGATCCCGGTCTATCATCTGGAAGAGACTGAAATTATTTAACCTGCAGCAGTATCTTCATCAGCCCTGGAAAGCGGGCATCCAGATCTTCTCTTCGCAATGAAATCATGTTTTCGCGTCCCTGCGGGCGCTGCCAGATCACGCCGCTGTCGCGCAGTACGCGCCAGTGGTGGGTCATCGTGGACTTCACCACGTCTTCCGGGCGCAGCGCGTTACAGCTGAGTTCGCTCCCATCGGCCAGCCGGCGAATGATCGACAGTCGGAGCGGGTTGCCGAGGGCAAACAGCACATTTTCCAGCAGTATTTGTTCAGTTTCAGGGTGGTTGGGGATCATCGTTTTCCTGCGTTTGGCGTCAGATTGAGCTATATCAACAATAGGTCAACCGTTAAAAAATAGTTCGATAATACTCGTACAATAGGACTATTATAGCAAACGAACGAATGCACGACCATCCTGGTCGTCACAGACAAGTCATAGTGACTAAGGAAATATCATGCCCCGACCCATCCCTCTCAAACGTTATCGCAACATCGGTATCTCCGCGCATATCGATGCCGGTAAAACCACCACCACCGAGCGCATCCTGTTTTATACCGGGATGAGCCACAAGCTGGGTGAAGTACACGATGGCGCGGCAACTACTGACTGGATGGCGCAGGAGCAAGAGCGCGGGATCACGATTACCTCCGCGGCGGTCAGCTGCTTCTGGCCGGGCATGGACAGAGGATATGAGCCGCACCGGATCAACATCATCGACACCCCGGGGCACGTGGATTTCACCATTGAAGTGGAACGTTCCATGCGCGTACTCGACGGTGCCGTAATGGTGTATGACTCCGTGGGTGGCGTGCAGCCGCAGTCGGAAACCGTCTGGCGTCAGGCCAATAAATATCACGTTCCGCGACTGGCCTTCGTCAACAAAATGGACCGTCCGGGTGCCGATTTCTTCCGCGTCGTGCGGATGATGCAGGAGCGCCTGAAGGCCAATCCGGTGCCGATTGTCATTCCGGTGGGCGCCGAAGATCATTTCACCGGCGTGGTGGATCTCATCAAGATGCGCACCATTCTGTGGGATGATGCGACGCAGGGCATGGTGTTCACCTATGCGCCCGTCCCGGATGATTTAGTCAGTACCGCCCGTGAATGGCGGGAAAAAATGGTCTCTGCGGCGGCGGAAGCCAGCGATGAACTGATGGATAAGTACCTGGAAACGGGCGACCTGACGGAAGCGGAAATTATCAAAGGGCTGCGTATTCGCACCATCTCGGGTGAAATTCAGCCGATGCTGTGCGGCAGCGCGTTCAAAAATAAAGGCGTGCAGCGCATGCTCGATGCGGTCATTGAGCTCATGCCGTCGCCGCTGGACGTGCCGGCCATTGATGGCGTGGATGAAAAAGGGCAGCACGCGGAGCGTCATCCAAGCGATGATGAGCCGTTCTCCGCCCTGGCGTTCAAGCTGATGAGCGATCCGTACGTCGGTCAACTGACCTTTATCCGCGTGTACTCAGGCGTGCTGCGCAAAGGCGACGCGGTGTATAACCCGGTGAAAGGGAAGAAAGAGCGTATCGGGCGTATCGTGCTGATGCATGCCAACGATCGCCACGAGGTGGACGAACTGCGCGCCGGGGATATCGCGGCCTGCGTGGGGCTGAAAGATGTGACCACCGGCGACACGCTGACCGATCCGAATGCGGTGATCACGCTTGAACGCATGGAGTTCCCGGATCCGGTTATCTCGCTGGCGATCGAGCCGAAAACCAAAGGCGATCAGGAGAAAATGGGGATCGCGCTGCAGCGTCTGGCGGCGGAAGATCCGTCTTTCCGCCTGCATACTGACGAAGAGTCCGGCCAGACCATTATCTCCGGGATGGGTGAGCTACATCTTGAGATCATCGTCGACCGCATGAAGCGTGAGTTTGGCGTCGAGGCGAACATTGGTCGTCCGCAGGTAACCTACCGTGAAACCCTGCGTAAAACGGTGAAGGATATCGAAGGCAAGTTTGTTCGCCAGTCCGGCGGTAAAGGGCAGTACGGCCATGTGGTCCTGAGCCTGGAGCCGCTGGAGCCAGGTAGTGGCTTTAAATTTGAAGATGCCACAAAGGGCGGCGTGGTGCCGCGCGAGTATATCCCGTCCGTTGAGAAAGGGCTGCGGGAAGCGATGAACAGCGGCGTGCTGGCGGGTTATCCGGTAGTCGATGTCAAGGCGACGCTGACGTTTGGCTCGTATCACGACGTTGACTCCTCGGAGATGGCTTTCCGCATGGCGGCGATCCTCGGCTTCAAAGAGGGCGCCCGCAGGGCGGATCCGGTGATTCTCGAGCCGATCATGCACGTGGAGGTGGAAACGCCGGAAGAGTACGCCGGTAACATCATGGGCGATCTCTCTTCCCGCCGCGGCATGGTCCAGGGGATGGCAGAGCAGTACGGTAGCCAGATTATTCGTGCTGACGTGCCGCTGGCAGAGATGTTTGGTTACGCCACGACATTGCGCTCAATGTCCCAGGGGCGCGCGACGTATACGATGGAGTTCCATCATTTTGCGGAAGCACCGCGGAATGTTGCGGATGAGATTATTTCACGACGTGCGAAGTAGTGAATGAATTGCACATGGTAGTCGTTTGGCTACCATGTGCTTTTTCCTCTGCGAAAAAGGGCGTTTCCTTTCATATCACGTTGTTACTTTATCAGCGTGGCCGAGCGAACTTTCCATACGCCTTTTTCCTGAACGAGACAATCTGCTACAACGTGATCTTGTTTCTTACCAAACGCGATATAGACGTTTGTGCAAACGGCATCAAAATCAGAATGTAAGACGGTTATCTGATTCCAGTCTTCATCCCAATCCTGCGATTTGATGAACATATCCGCATCTGGCATGTCTTTTTCGTTACTGTCGCCAGAGTACATTTCTTTAATTGCTGCAAGGGTCCCTGAGGCTACGTACTCGTTCATGATGTCTGGATTAAGTACAGGCGGTTTGTTCTGATCTAATTGCGCGATATACCATTGATTGAATTTTAGCGCCGCCTGGCCTGGTGAAGAGATGCTATCTGCGACCGCGAACGGCGACAGGGCGAAAAGAAAAAAACAGAGTGTTTTCATTAGTCATGCCTGAACAGTTCGTAATGGGGTTGATCAAATACCAGTCGGAGGAAATGGAGCACTGCCATTCAGACAGTGCCAATAGCTTATGCTACCACTCTATGGTTCCAGCTATCTTTGTAAACGATATTACCATCACAGTGCTTCCAGGTAATACTTTCATAACGTAGAAGGATTGTTTCAAGGTGAGTGCCAGAGCCTGCGCCAGGATATAAATCAGGTGTTATCGATGTGATTTTAACATTCTCCAGGAAAATGTTAAAATATTCGCTTTCTATTCCAGCTTCGTTAATTATGTACATTTTTATCACTGCTGATTTGAGTGTGGCTCCGGTAGTTAAAGCTTTATACAAGAGAGGGGTCACCCGATCGAATTCCTTCTGAAACATAATTGGTGCGTGAATTCGTGTACCTGTTAGGCGACCAGTATTACTATCGGCTGGGATATTGACATTATGAGTCAATGATTTTAGCTCAATAGCACCGATACGCCCGAAGACCAGAGATGAGCCAACCATTGGTGAACCATTTTCATCCGTTAACCACATATAAGCTGGATTGGACATAGTAAATCCTTTTATTTCAGTTTTGTTATGCGTGAAGTTACTCGAGGAAGTAACCAGATTAGAATAATGATTGTGAGCAAAGTCAATGTTAGGCAGTATTCGGGGAATACGTGAAGCCATAACAAACCAAAACCTATGACGAGTGCAGGAAAGGCTATGCTTTCTAAAAAAAGTCTTATTAGATTTTTAAACATTTAAATCCCTTTGCATAAAATCGGCTAAATCATCCAAGTTTGAAAAAGTATTTAATTTCATTTTTTCAAATAACTTTGATAGGGTTGGCTCACAAAAATAATAGAGCATCTCCAGTTTTTCCTGGTACAGAATCCAGTAATAATCGGGATTAATAACTTTCAAATGACGGGCGGCGAGAGCACATTTCTGTTGAATGCCATAAAACTGGAGAGCGAAGACTCCTTGTGGTAATTTTGCAGAAAGACGTTCAACAACAACTTTCGAAATGAGGTTGGAGTTAGAAAGGGCGATCGAGGCCGCAGTGGCAAACGCATAGCGCGTTGCTCCCGCTACGTTCATGTGAGAGCTGAATTCTGCAATTCTTTTTGTGAGCTTACGGGCTGAACCTTCTGGATTGCCATCATCTATGTCATCACATATCGTTTTCAGGTACAGATAAAATATGTGTGCAATGACATCGGCGTGTTTGAAAATCGACTCTATTGAGTAGAGCGTTCTGATTTCTTCTGCTTTTAACTCCTGACAGACATCATTGTACTGGGGAATAAAACATGATGAATACCAACTGACTCGCTCGATACCAGAATATATATCGGATGCAACACCTCTTGCCGATCGCAAAACACCCCCAATTGCGTTTTGCATAGTGAGCGCCAAATGGCGTTCGCTCTGAAATTTTATCCTTAAATAATCAGAAGCCTTCATGATGTGAGATCCTTAATGCGTTTTATATTTTACGTTGTTACTGCTACCACATAATTAATATCCTCTTTTTTTTCTGACAGCTGGTAAGCTTTTAATGTTATATGAAATCATTATATTTCATTGGCATCTGATTGATCTTACCAATCCAGCGCCTTCACCATCTTCCCGCTCGCCACAAACGTCCCGGCACCAAGATGATGCAGGGTATTCAGCTTATCCTCGTCAAACTGCCAGCGTCCGGCGATAAACGCGCGCTCATCGGCTGCCGCTGAAACCACTTCCCCAAACAGCGTATCGTATTTTTCTGCCGCCGAGGTGACGGGTAATAACTGACATTCCATCCACGCCAGACATTTTTCTTCTATCACCGGCAGGCCAAGTTCAGGACCGTTCACGACCGGGATCCCGTAGCAGTTGAATTTGTCTTCATCGCGCCCGCTGACGCTACCGACCGCGTATGTCCAGTTGGCCGCCGCCACGCCGGGGATGACGATGCCAAATTTCCCGCTGCGTTCAATCAGCTCGCGCGACCAGGTGCTTTTATCTACTACTATAGCGATACGCGGCGGCTCAAACTCAACGGGCATTGACCATGCGGCGGCCATCACGTTGCGTCTGTCGAGGCTTTCATCCCGACTGGTGATAAGCACTGTAGGGCCGTGGTTCAGCAGACGGCTGGCATGACGTAATTCAACAGGACGAAAGTGGCTCATAGGTTCTCCTCATCTATACCGATGAGTATGACGAAAAAGCACGGAAATCAAAGTGAGTGCGTAAAATTAGTTTATAAACAGAACATCACAATCAAAGGAAACTGATTCATGTCCCCATTCCTGACCGCCTATTTCGCCCGCATCGGCTGGACGCAACCGACACGAGTGGATATCGACACCCTGCGCGCGCTGCATTTACATCACAACTGTGCGATCCCTTTTGAGAATATTGATGTCGTTCTGCCGCGAGAAATCCAGCTTGACGATCGGTGCCTGGTCGACAAGCTGGTCACTGCACGTCGCGGAGGGTACTGCTTTGAGCAAAACGGCCTGTTCGAACGCGTGTTGCGCGAGGTCGGGTTTACGGTGCGTAGCGTGCTGGGACGCGTGGTATTAGCGAGTCCGCCGCAAATGCCCCCGCGCACGCACCGCCTGCTATTGGTCGAGCTTAACGGTGAGAGCTGGATTGCCGATGTCGGCTTTGGCGGCCAGACGCTGACGGCGCCGATTCGTCTGCTCGCCAGTGAAGAACAAGAGACGCCGCACGGGCTGTATCGACTGCTGAGCGAGGGTAATGACTGGGTGCTGCAGTTCCGTCACCACGAGCACTGGCAGTCGATGTACCAGTTTGACCTCACAACGCAGTATTTCAGTGATTACGTGATGGGGAATTTCTGGTCGGCGCACTGGCCGCAGTCGCATTTCCGCCACCATCTGCTGATGTGTCGTCATCTGCCGGATGGCGGCAAACTGACGCTGACCAACTTCAACTTTACCCACTGGCAGAATGGTCACGTTGAAGAGCAGATCCACCTGCCGGATGCTGAGGCGCTTTACCGACTGATGCAGGAACGCTTCGGACTGGGCGTTGACGATGCAAAACACGGATTTTCACTGGCGGAGCTGACGGCGGTAATGGCGGGCTTTGATACACATCCTCAGGCCGGGAAATAATGCGCAAAGGGGCTCAGGCCCCTTTACCGTTCCAGGGTTTATAGCTGAGTAAACTTGCCGATCCAGGGGCTGCTGTTTTCGCCTGACCACAGATGTAGAATCAGCTCCCGGAATTTTTCCGCCGCCGGACTCAGGGTCGTTTCGCGGCGCTGCACGAGGCCCAGCGTACGCCGTATAACGGGCTCAATCAGCGGACGGCTGACAAGGACATGATGTTCGTCGGTCGGCATCGCCAGGCTGGGAACGACAGACACGCCAAGACCCGCTTCCACCATCCCCAGTGACGTTGACAGATGACGCACTTCATAAAACCAGTTCGGTTTCCAGGCCATTTTCTCGAACGCCTGATCGATAAGCGATCGGTTCCCGCTGGAACGTCTTACGCCAATCAGCTTCATGCCAGCCAGATCGTCCCATGTCACCAGCGGTTTTTTCGCCAGCTCGTTGTCCCGTCGGCATGCCAGAACAAAGGGTTCATTCACCAGCGGCGCAAAATCGATATTTGGATGTGTGATGTTTATCATATTTATGCCGAAATCTGCGTCGCCATTTAACACCGCTTCGAGACAATCGCTGGCACTGTGCTCAAGTATGCGGATACGGATATTTGGATAGTCATTGTTATAATCTCGTATCACTGAAGGCAAAAAATAGAATGCGGCGGTAGGGATACAGGAAACGGTAATAACTCCTGCCTGATGCGTCGCCATTTCTTTAATACTCAGGATCGCGCTTTCATAAAAATCGATTAAATTCTTTGCCTTAGGTAAAAATTCCCGGCCCACGGTTGTGAGCTTGACGCTGCGCGTGGACCGTTCAAACAGCGTGGCCCCCAGGCTCTCTTCGAGCTTCTGAATTCTGCGTGTTAAAGCCGGTTGTGAAATATGAAGAAATTGAGATGCTTTTGTAAAACATCCGATTTCTGCAATTTTTACAAACGCTTGTATTCCCTGTAATTCATGCTGCATATCCGCACCTGATTATCGCTTTCCTATAACCACGATAACGCAAGGGCTATTAATACGCAAAGCGCATTAATCATGCTTTTTTTGACATTAGAGTTATCAACGGGAGTGTGAAAACCTTATTGCGTTCCTGATAAACGTGAAATGAGAAAAAGACATGTTAAAGATCCCTTGCGTATTAATGCGTGGCGGTACCTCAAAAGGCCCGGTCATTCTGGCCAGCGACCTGCCTGCGGAAACCGACGCGCGTGACGCGGTTTTACTCAGCCTGATGGGCGCAGGCCACGAACTCGAAATTGACGGTATTGGCGGTGGAAGTCCGCAAACCAGTAAGGTGGCGATTGTTAGTCCGTCCGACAGCCCGGACGCGGATGTAGATTACCTATTCGCCCAGGTGATGGTGAACGAACGTCGCGTCGATACCACGCCTAACTGCGGCAATATGCTCTGTGCCGTGGGCCCCTTTGCCATTGAAAAAGGGCTGGTGAAGGCGCAAAGCCCGGTGACGACGGTGCGTATTCGCAATCTCAACACCGGAACGCTGGTCGACGCTGAAGTGCAAACGCCTGAGCATCGCGTTGTGTATGAAGGCGATACCCAAATAGACGGTGTGCCGGGGACAGCGGCACCGATTGGCTTAACCTTCCTGAATTCTGCGGGGTCGAAAACCGGGAAACTGCTGCCAACGGACAGCGTGACAAACGTGTTCGACGGTATCGAAGTTACCTGTATTGATATGGCAATGCCGATGGTCCTGATTGACGCCTCGGCGCTGGGCAAAACAGGCGGGGAGTCACCGGCAGAATTAGATGGCGACAGGGCGTTTAAGGAAAGGCTGGAGAACCTGCGCCGTCAGGCTGGCGCGGCGATGGGCTTAGGGGACGTGTCCAACAAAGTGATCCCTAAACCGGTTCTTCTCAGCCGCGCGCGAAACGGCGGAACGCTTCAGGTGCGCTATTTCATGCCGCATACCTGCCATAAATCACTGGCGATTACCGGCTCGATTGGTATCTCAACCGCGACGCTTATTGAAGGCTCCGTCGCCGCTAAAATTGTTGCCGACCGTCCAAAGGAACGCTTTACCAACATTATTGATATTGAACATCCCAGTGGAAAAATATCCGTATCGTTGCTGAGGGACGGAAATAATATCGAAAATACCCGAGCTGCGGTTATTCGCACGTCACGCAAATTATTTGAAGGCGTTGTTTGCGTGCCACAAAAAATGCTCTCTGAAGTTGATTAAGTAAAGTCTTAACTAAAAAGCTATCCATCTTACAAAAATACATTCTGTACCTTAACTATAATTCTGAGGTTATTATGGCGTTAACGCATGCTAACAATATCCTGAAAGCCCCCGATCCGGTAAAAGCCAGCGCGCATATTCGCGTGATTCTGGCGCTGGCATTATCCGGGCTTGCGGAACTTGCTTCGTTATTTTTTATTCAGCCGCTGCTCCCGACGCTTGCTGTGGAATATAATGTTCCGGTCAGTCAGGTGAGTATTATCTTATCCGCAGAAACGGCGTTGCTGGCAATTGGGCTGCTGTTTACCGGGACGTTATCCGATCGCTATGGCAGGAAGCGGTTAATTATCGTCTCCCTCCTGCTGGGCGGCATTCTGACGCTGCTCTGCCCGCTGGTGGAATCCTGGGCGATGCTGGTTGCGCTGCGGGCGGTGATTGGTCTGGCGCTGAGCGGCATCGCGGCGGCGGCAACGGCCTACATCAGTGAAGAGGTCGCCCCGGTAGCGGCAGGCATCGTAACGGGATATTTTGTCTTTGGTAACTCGATGGGCGGCATGTCCGGGCGTATTGTTGCCAGCCAGCTGATCGATCACGTTTCCATCAATGTCATCTTTTACGGGTTTGCGGTCAGTCTGATTGCGGTTGCCATTCTGGTGAAGTTCCTGCTGCCAGAATCGAAGAACTTCACGCCTACGCAGAGTCTGAACGTGATGCGCATGGTAAAAGGGGCGGCATCGCATTTCAAAAACAAAAATCTGGCGCTGGCGTTTGTTATCAGCTTCATTATTTTCGGCGCATTTACCTCACTTTATAACTATCTGGCCTTCTTTCTGAAAGGCGAGCCATTCCATATTTCACCGGCAAACGCGGGTCTGCTCTCCTTTAGCTTCGCCATGAGTTTCTTTACCGCTCCGCAGGCAGGTCGCTTATCGGCGAAATATGGCGCCATGAAAGTCCTGCGCGTGCTGTTCCTGATCATGGCCTTAGGGATGCTGCTGACGCTGACGTCAAATGTCGTCACCTTTATTGTTGGGGCTGTGATTTTTACCGGCTGTTTCTTCGGCTGCCACTCTATCGGTTTAAGCTGGGTCAGTAAAAACGCAACGCATGCAAGAGGCCAGGCCGTCGCACTCTATTTATTCTTCTACTACATGGGCGGTTCGGTTATTGGTTTTATCAACGGTTTTGTCTTCCACTCAATGGGCTGGCAGGGGATGACCGGATTTATTCTGGCATTACTGGGTGTGGGTGTTGTGGTGGCAACGTATCTGGCATCCGGCAATAAACAGGTACTGGTTCCAGCGCAGTCAGCTGAATAAATAGCATGGCAATGTGTTCACGCCTCGGGGCGTGAACACAGGATGAGCACGTATATCAAACGGGTATTATTATGAAATTAGCAAGTTATATTCATCAGGGCCGTAAAAGCTACGGGATTTATACACAGTCCGGCATTATCGATCTGGGAAATAAAATCGGCCATCACTATGCGACTTTGAAAGACCTTCTACAATGGGATGCGGTTGACGTCGCCAGGCAATATCACGATTGCCCTGTGGATATGATGCCTGAAGACATTACCTTCCTGCCCGTGATAGAAGAGCCTGGAAAAATTTTCTGCGTGGGAATGAATTACGCTGAAAAACGAAAAGAGTTTGCTGAGACGAATAATGCGCCGACGCTCTTTATTCGTTTTCCAGACTCGCAAACGGGCCACGCGCGGCCAGTCATGAAACCGGTTCTCTCAAGTGAATTTGATTATGAAGGTGAGCTGGCTGTCATCATCGGCAAGTCTGGCAGCGGCATTGACGCTAAAGAAGCGCTCAGCTATGTCGCGGGCTACAGCTGCTATATGGATGGTTCCGTCCGCGACTGGCAGCACGCCTGGTTCACCGCCGGGAAAAACTGGAAGCAAACCGGCGCCTTCGGCCCGTATATGACCACGGCGGATGAGATCCCCGATCCTCACGCGTTGACCATCCACACCTGGCTGAACGGCATGCTGGTCCAGAATGACTCCACCGGCAGCATGATCCACAAAGTGGCAGATCTCATTGCCTATATCAGCACGTTCACCTCCCTCAGCGCCGGAGACGTCATCATTACCGGCTCGCCCGGCGGCGTCGGGAAAAAACGTAACCCGCCTCTGTTTATGCGCGATGGTGATCGTGTCGAAGTCGAAATCGAAAACATTGGCCGCCTGATGAACACCATCGTGGAAGCGCAACCCCAGCAGCAAGAATTAACCGTCTAGACGCTCAGGAGAGAGACGATGTACACCGCCACCACGCCAGAATTTGAGGTGATTAAAGCCGGTAACGCTCAGGCCAGAGAGGAGGTCGCCCGCTTCCTGGCCCGCAACGGTTTAGGCATTGATAACGATATTGAGCAATTTATCGTTGCGCGCTATGAGCGTCAGCTTGTCGGCTGCACCGGCATTGCGGGTAATACGCTGAAATGCATCGCCGTGGATGCCGGGTGGCGGGGCACGTCGTTAAGCCTGACGTTAATTCATGAGGCCGAGCTTCTGGCGGCACAAAACGGCGAACATCAGCTCTTTCTTTTTACCTGCCCGGATAACGTAAAGTCATTTCGCGGATGCGGGTTTTATCCCCTGGTGACGATCGAGAATTGTGCGGCATTAATGGAGAATACGCCCGTCGGAATTCATCGTTACTGCAGCCAGCTGCGTCGCCACCATTTCGTGCCGGGGCAAAACACTGGCACGATTGTGATGAACGCGAATCCGTTCACCCTGGGCCATCAATATCTTATCGAGCATGCGGCCAGCCGGTGCGACTGGCTGCATGTTTTCGTGGTGCAGGAAGATGTCTCCGCTTTTTCGTTTAAAGAACGGTTGGCGATGGTCAGAGACGGATCGCGGCATCTGCAAAATGTCACTGTGCATCCGGGGTCGGCATATATTATTTCTCGCGGGACATTCCCGGGCTATTTCTTAAAAGATAAGCAGGTCATCGATAAAGCCTACGCCGCCATTGACCTCATGCTGTTCAGAAATTACATCGCCCCCGCGCTGAATATTACTCATCGTTTTGTCGGTACCGAGCCTTTCTGCCCGTTAACCGCCGAATATAACCGGGCGATGCACCGCTGGCTGGAAGACGAAACGTGTTCGGCGCCGCGTATCAGCGTACACGAAATAGAAAGAAGAACGGATGGCAATAATGTGCCAGTGTCGGCTTCAGCCGTTCGTCGTTTATTAAATGAAAATAAACTCTCTGCCGCCAACCGCATGGTGCCGGCCACCACGCGCGCGTTTCTGAATAAAGAGGTCCAGCATCAGCCCTGTTTATCCGAACCGATGTCGGCAGCGGTTTAACCGCATTATCACAGGAAAAATGATATGAAAATTGTGCAAGCCGCAATGGCGGGAACGCTGGAGTCCAGCGACCTGATGGTGAAGGTGAGCCCCGTCGAGAGCGGGCTGGATGTGGTCATCCAGAGCGAAGTGTATAAGCAATTCGGCGACCGAATTACTGAGGTGGTCAATGAAACCCTGGCCGCTTTCAACATCGAGCAGGGGCTTGTCGTAATTGATGATAAAGGCGCGCTAGACTGCGTGATCCGCGCCCGCGTGCAGGCTGCTCTGCTCAGAGGAATGGCCCGGGAAGACATTGCATGGGAAACGTTATAATGAAAAAGTTACGCCGCAGTATGTTATTTATTCCCGGTTCAAGTGCCGCCATGCTTTCAACGGCATTTATCTATAAACCTGATTCCATAATGTTTGATCTGGAAGATGCCGTCGCGCTAAAAGAAAAAGACAGCGCCCGTCTTCTGGTATTTCACGCCCTGCAACATCCGATGTACAGCGATATTGAAACCGTTGTCAGAATTAATCCCCTGAATACGCCTTTTGGATTAAAAGATCTGGAAGCCGCCGTCAGGGCGGGTGTCGATGTCATTCGTTTACCCAAAACCGATTCCCCGGAAGATATTCATCAGCTCGAACGCGAAATCGTCCGCATTGAAGAAACCTGCGGACGTCCCGTTGGCTCAACGAAATTAATGGCGGCGATAGAATCTGCCGTTGGAGTGATTAACGCTGTCGCTATTGCGAAATCCTCCGACCGCCTGATGGGTATTGCGCTGGCCGCCTTTGACTACGTGATGGATATGCAAACCGAGCGGGGCGACGGAACAGAGCTGTTCTATGCCCGCTGCGCCGTATTACATGCCGCGCGCGGAGCCGGTATTGACGCCTTCGACGTGGTGTACGCCGATGTGAACGACGAGGCCGGTTTCCTGAAAGAAGTGGATCTCATCCGCCGGATGGGCTTCAACGGTAAATCGCTGATTAACCCGCGACAAATTGAAATTCTTCATAACGCCTACGCGCCAACGCAGGAAGAGGTGGATTACGCAGAGCGCGTGCTTGCCGCCGCAGAGGAGGGTGAACGCAACGGACTGGGGGTGATTTCACTGAACGGCAAAATGATCGATGCGCCAATCATCAACCATGCCCGCGTCGTGATTGAACGCAAAAATGCCTCCGGCATTCGTCAGTAATCCCCTTTACCGCAAGCGACAGGATGAAAAATGAAAAACCAAACTGAAACCCTGCACCACATTCCTGGCTCTCGCCGTGAGTACGTCGCCTTCAACGGCGCTAACGCGACGACGCCTTATCTTGCTGACAGCCAGCAAAAGACTCAGCGCAAACTGTTTACCAGCGTGGACGATGTGCTGGCCCGCTGCGATCTGCATGACGGCATGACCGTCTCTTTTCATCACGCCTTTCGTGAAGGGGATAAGGTTATCAATTACGTGATGGATAAGCTGGCCCAGCGCGGCCTGAAGGGGATCACGCTCGCGTCCAGCTCGCTGATGTCGTGCAATTCACCGCTTATAGAGCATATTCGCAATGGGGTGATCGGTAAAATCTACACCTCCGGGATGCGTGGTGAACTGGCGGATGCGATTTCGCACGGGCTGATGGACGAGCCGGTGCAGATCCACTCCCACGGCGGGCGGGTGAATTTGATTCAGAAGGGCGAGATTGCCATAGATGTCGCGTTTCTGGCGGTCTCCTGCAGCGACGAATACGGCAATGCCAGCGGCAGCGGCGGCACCTCGCAGTGCGGCTCTCTCGGCTATGCGATGGTCGACGCGATGTATGCCAAAAAGGTGGTCTTGCTCACCGAAACCCTGAAGCCGTTCCCCAACCTGCCAGCCAGCATCGTTCAGGATCAGGTTGACTATGTTGTACAGATTGAGAGCGTCGGCGACCCGGCAAAAATCAGCGTTGGCGCCGCCAGGGTGACCAGCAATCCGCGCGAGCTAATGATTGCCCGCTCTGCCGCCGACGTTATCGAACACTCCGGCTATTTCCGCAACGGCTTTTCCATTCAGACCGGTTCAGGGGCGGCGTCAACCGCCTGCACGCGGTTTATGGAAACCCGTATGCGTAAACACAACATTGTCGCCCGCTTCGCGCTCGGCGGGATCACCGGCAGCATTGTCGATCTGCATCAGAAAGGGTTAATTGAAAAGATTCTCGATACGCAAAGCTTTGACGGCGCGGCGGCGGCCTCAATGGCGGTCAATCCCGACCACGTGGAGATCTCCACCAACGTCTATGCGAACCCGGCCGCAAAAGCCGCCTGCTGCGACAGGGTGGACGTGGTGATCCTCAGCGCGCTGGAGGTGGATACCCAGTTCAACGTTAATGTCCTGACCGGCTCCGACGGCGTGATGCGCGGCGCGTCGGGCGGACACTGCGACGTCGCCGCGGCGGCAAATCTCACCATCGTGGTTGCCCCGCTGATCCGCAGCCGCATTCCTACCGTCGTCAGGCAGGTCACCACCCTGGTGACGCCGGGCGAAAGTATTGACGTTTTGGTTACCGATCACGGTATTGCCGTTAACCCGGCACGCCCGGAAATTCGCGAACGCCTGATTAACGCCGGGCTGGCCGTCGTCGACATCGACGCGTTGTATCAAAAGGCGCTGCTCATCTCGGGTGAACCTAAGCCTGTTGAGTTCGCTGACCGTATCGTCGGCGTGGTGCGCTACCGCGACGGCAGCGTGATCGACGTGGTTCGCCAGGTGAAGGAGTAATCGTCATGACGGATAAAGCCTCGAACGCGAAAGTCTCTCTGGAACAGGTAATGAGCGCCAGAGAGCAGCGAGCCCGTCGGCAGCAGGCGTGGCTGTTTCAGTCGGAACATACGGTTGTATCCGTCACGCTGGTCTGGCCGGGGGAGGTGAAGGATACCGACCTGGCCAGGCGGGTGATGGCCGCCGCGAATCAGGCTCTCGGCGAGGTATTCCGCACCCATCAGTGGAAGGTCTGCCGGCATCAGATCCTGCAGCCGGTCACCGGCCCCGAAGCGCTCTGGTCGGTGTCTGCACCGGCGTGGATGATCAAACACGTCACGGCGCATCTGGAAGATAACCATCCTCTGGGGCGCCTGTGGGACATCGACGTGTTTTGTCCGAAGACGGGGCTGCTGAAAAGAAACGCCATCCAGCAGCCGATGCGCAGATGCTTTATCTGTCATGAACCGGCCCACGTTTGCTCGCGCGCGCGGCGTCATTCGCAGGCCGAACTCGCGCGCGTAATCGAGGCGTTAACCGATGACTACTTCGCTTGCCAGATGTAATGCGTCAGACGCTCAGCACACCTTCGCTGAGCTGGCTGCCGAGGCCATGTATCGGGAAATTCGCTTAACCCCGAAGCCGGGTCTGGTGGATCGCGTAAACAGCGGGGCGCATAGCGACATGGATTTTGCGCTGTTTATGACCAGCATCGTGGCGATTGCGCCCTGGTTCTCAACGTTCTTTAACGTTGGCAGAGAGACGGCCCGTCTTGCTGGCCCGCAAACGCTGCGGGCCATAAGACCGACCGGCCTGGCCTGCGAGCAGGCGATGTTTGACGCCACCGGCGGGGTAAATACTCATAAAGGCGGGATCTTCTCGCTGGGGCTGCTGTGCGCCGCAGCGGGACGTCTGACGCAAAGGGATGAAGCGCTCACGCAGCGCGGTTTATGCGATGAGACCCGCATTATCTGTACCGGCATCGTTGAGCAGGAGCTAAAAACCACCGGCATCGCCAGAACGAAGGGCGAGCAGCAGTTCCAGGCATTCGGCTTTACCGGGGCGAGAGGGGAAGCGGCCAGCGGTTTTATGACCGTCCGCCAGGCGGGTCTCCCGCACCTGCACAACGCGTTAGGTCAGGGCGAATCCGAAGACATGGCGCTCTTAAGGATGCTGCTGGGTTTGATGGCCGCGAATCCGGATACCAACCTGGTTTCCCGTGGGGGAATAGAAGGGCTGAACTACGCCAGACGCTATGCGAGGCGGTTATTAAAAATAAGACGTCTCCCGGCGGATAAATTGGTTAACGCGCTGCTCAGAATGGATGCGGAATTTATCAAACGCAATTTAAGCCCCGGCGGTAGCGCCGATCTTATTTCCGTTGGCTGGCTATTGTCGCAGTTTCCACCCGAATAATCGCGAATAGCGTAACAGGAAAACGTCATGATTGAACAACGCCTGCAGCAGCTCAGTAAGGTTTACACCCTTGTTCTGGTCCCGGGTCTCAGAGACAGCGATGAACATCACTGGCAAAGCTGCTGGGGGCGGCGTTTTCCCTTCTGGAAACGGATCCAGCAGAAAAACTGGTTAGAGCCCGATATCGAAAGCTGGGTCTCGGCCATTACCCGCGAGCTGGCAGTGTGCCCGCTGCCCGCCATCCTCGTCGGCCACAGCTTTGGCGCGCTGGCGTCCTGTCGGCTGCTGCAAACGCGGCGGGTAAACGTCGCCGGGGTGGTGATGGTCGCACCGGCAGAGCCTGCTTTTTTCGGACTTGAAGAAGCCATTCAGCCAACGCCATTACCCGTCCCCTGCATGATATTTGCCAGCCGAAACGACCCTCTGATGCCTTATGCACGCGCTCACTATTGGGCCACGTGCTGGCGCGGTCATCTCATCGATATCGGTGAGGCCGGGCACATTAATTCTGAGTCCGGTTTTGGCGAATGGCCGTATGGACTCGAACGATTAACAGAATTTTGCGAACAACTTTAGCTTTAACAGGAGAACCTATGTTAGATGATTATCATCAGCACCAGAAAGCGCGCGCTGAGTCGGGTATTCCGGCGAAACCGTTAACGGCGGAACAAACCGAAGCACTTATTCATCGTTTAATACATGATGAGTCCGCACATCATCCACAATTATTGGATTTATTAACCCACAGCGTTCCGCCGGGGGTCGATCCTGCGGCAAAGCTAAAAGCCGATTTTTTATTTAAGGTGGCATTGCAGGAATACCGTGTTAACGGGCTTTCTCCCGACGCGGCCACAGCGCTGCTGGGATCCATGCAGGGGGGCTATAACGTCCAGCCGCTGATTGAACTTCTTGACCATCCGAACCTCGCACCGCTGGCCGCCTGGCAGCTTTCTTCTACCATCCTGATCTTCGAAAAATTCAGCCAGGTGGAAGCCAAAGCGAAGAGCGGCAACGTCCGGGCAAAAGAGGTGCTTCACTCCTGGGCAAATGCCGAGTGGTTCACGCGTCGTCCGGCCATGCCTGAAAAAATTACCCTGAAGGTGTTTAAGGTTCCCGGTGAGACCAATACCGACGATTTGTCTCCGGCACCGGAGGCGTGGTCACGTCCTGATATTCCGCTGCACGCGCTCTCTATGCTCAGTAACGTCAGGGAAGGGGTAACGCCTGATGAACCCGGCGCGCGCGGCCCTTTGCGCCAGCTGGCAGAACTGAAAGCCTCGGGCTGGCCGCTGGCGTACGTCGGTGACGTCGTGGGGACCGGATCCTCACGTAAATCCGCCACCAATTCCATCCTGTGGCACATCGGGAACGACATTCCGTACGTGCCGAATAAACGTAACGGCGGGTTTGTGTTTGGCGGCAAAATCGCGCCCATTTTCTTCAACACGCTGGAAGATTCCGGCGCGCTGCCGGTAGAGATGGATGTCTCCGCGCTGACGACCGGGATGCTGATCGATCTTTACCCGTACAAGGGCGAAATTCGTGAGACAGAAAGCCAGCGGCTGGTGACGACCTTTACCCTTAAAACCGAGGTGCTGCTGGACGAAGTGCGCGCCGGCGGGCGGATCCCGTTGATTATCGGACGCAGCCTGACGGCGAAAGCGCGGGAATCACTGAAGCTTGAGCCTTCAGCGGTATTCCGCACGCCCGCTTCACCTGCGCCATCCGCAGCCGGCTTTACGCTGGCGCAGAAAATGGTGGGTAAAGCCTGCGGCGTGGCGGGGATCCGCCCCGGGCAGTATTGCGAGCCGAAGATCGCTACCGTCGGTTCTCAGGACACCACCGGCGGGATGACGCGCGACGAGCTGACCGACCTTGCCTGCCTCACGTTTTCAGCCGATCTGGTGATGCAGTCTTTCTGCCACACCTCTGCGTATCCTAAGCCGGTAGATGTCCAGCTGCATGAAACCCTGCCGCAGTTTATCACCCGCCGCAATGGGGTGGCGCTCAGGCCGGGCGACGGCATAATCCACTCATGGCTTAACCGCATGCTGCTGCCGGATACGGTAGGCACGGGCGCCGACTCCCATACCCGCTTCCAGCTGGGGATCTCCTTCCCGGGCGGCTCCGGGCTGGTGGCGTTCGCCGCCGCAACCGGCATCATGCCGCTGGATATGCCTGAATCGGTGCTGGTGCGCTTTAGGGGCGAGATGCAGAAAGGGATCACCCTGCGCGACCTGGTGCATGCCATTCCGCTCTACGCCAGAAAGCAGGGGCTGTTGACGGTCGAGAAAAAGAATAAGCGCAACGTTTTCTCGGGCCGGATCCTCGAAATTGAAGGCCTGGAAACATTAAGCGCAGAGCAGGCGTTTGAACTGGCTGACGCCTCCGCCGAACGGTCCGCCGCCGCGTGCGTTATGCGCCTGGCGGAAGAGAATGTCGCGCAATATCTTCGCTCCAATGCGGCTCTTCTGCGCTGGATGGTTAATCAGGGGTATGAAAACGCCGCCACGCTTGAACGACGCATTGCTGAAATCGAGGCGTGGCTGGCTAACCCGTCGCTGCTCCGCGCCGATCCTGACGCGGAATATGCGGCAGTGATTGAGATCGATCTCAATGAAATTACCGAACCGGTGGTCTGCGCGCCGAACGATCCGGACGATGCCCGGTTACTTTCGGAGGTTGCCAGCACTCCTGTTGAAGAGGTCTTCATTGGCTCCTGCATGACAAACATCGGTCACTTCCGCGCTGCGGGTGAAATCATGGCCGGTGCCAGGGAGAACCAGGCGCGCCTGTGGCTCGCACCGCCGACAAAAATGGATGCCCAACAGCTCTCCCGTGAGGGCTATTTTAATCAGTTTATTAAAGCGGGAGCGAGAATCGAGCCCGCGGGCTGTTCCCTGTGCATGGGGAATCAGGCGAGGGTGCGTGAAGGGAGCAGCGTAGTATCGACGTCCACCCGAAATTTCCCGCATCGTCTGGGAACGAATGCGAAAGTGTTCCTTGCCTCAGCTGAATTAAGCACCGTCGCGGCCATGCTCGGAAAAATGCCAACCGTGGAAGAATATTTTGACTATACGAATAAACTTCACGATGTGCATGAAAATATCTACCGCTATCTCAGTTTTGATACTCTGGCCGAATATCAGTCCAGGGGGAGTGATAATATCAATATTGTTAGCGTGTAACTGTTAATTATTTATTTGATAAATGTATTTAATCGGTGGAGGCTTCTCTCAGGAGCGGCCTCCGCTATTCAGGGACCCTTTTCTCATGGGTGAGATATGCTTAATTCCAATGTTTTAAAAACAATCTTACTTGCCGTAATAATATTATTATCAATATTTATCCCTCCACCTGATGGATTAACCAAAGAGGCGTGGATACTGGCAGGCATATATTTGTCCGCTATCGTTGGGCTGGTCATTAAACCGTATCCCGAACCCGTCATTATGCTGGTCGCGGTGGCATTAACCTGTTTTACGGTAACAAAATTCCCGGATTCTCCTGTCAAATCAATGGATGTCCTGAGCGGATACGCCTCGGGCACGACCTGGCTGGTGTTTAGCGCCTTTACGCTGAGCGCGGCCTTTGTCACAACGGGGCTTGGAAAACGTCTTGCCTACTGGTTTATCCTCAAGTTTGGCAGCACGACGCTGAGGTTGGGGTATGTGACCGCCTTACTGGATTTAGTGCTGGCACCCGCCACGCCCTCAAATACCGCGCGGGCAGGCGGCGTGGTTTTTCCTATTATTAACAGCATCGCGATGGTATTAGGCTCAACGCCAAAAGAGACGCCGTGCAGGGCTGGGCGTTATTTAATGGTCAATGTCTATATGGTGACTAAAACGACCAGCTATATGTTTTTAACGGGCTTTGCCGGAAACGCGTTAGCGCTACAGCTCATTTCCGACATTTTCCATATTCATATTAGCTGGATCGGCTGGATGCTGGCAGGGGCTCCGCTGGGGTTATTGATGCTGTGTATCATTCCCTATATTTGCTACCGGGTTGCTTCCCCGGAAATTAAACATATTGATAATATCGCCATTGCGACCAACGGCCTGCAAAGCCTCGGGGCAATGAGCATCAAAGAGAAGGGGCTGGTGGTAATTTTTATCGCCGCGTTATTGGGCTGGATCTTCTCTCGTTACCTTGGGCTCAATGAATCCGCCGTCGCCATTATCGCGATGGGGGCAGCGCTGCTGTTTAATATTATCGGCTGGAGCGACGTACAGAAAAACAAAGGCGGCTGGAATACCCTGATGTGGTACGGAGGCATCATCGGTCTGAGCGCCACGCTGAGCAAGGAGGGATTTTTCCGCTGGCTGGCTGATTTCCTGTCAGCGCACCTCGATTTTCTCAGCGCGGGGAATATGACCATCGTTATTATCGTGTTTCTCAGCGTGCTGGTTCGCTATTTCTTTGCCTCAGGCGGGGCGTACGTTGCGGCGATGGTGCCGGTCTTTGCCACCGTGGGGCTGGTCACCGGAACGGCACCCGTTCTGCTTGCCCTCGCCATTCTCTTTTCCAACTCCTATGGAGGTTGCATCACGCACTATGGCGGCGCAGCGGGGCCGATTATCTTCGCCGCCGGGTATAACGACATCAGGTCATGGTGGACGATAGGCACGCTCGTGGCGCTGTGCACGTTTTTAATCCACATGTTCCTCGGCATTCCCTGGTGGGGTTTCCTGATGCAGCACGGCATGCTGCAGTTTTAATTGCCCGATGGCGGCTACGCCTTACCGGGCCTGAAACGGCTAAAACTGTAGGCCGGGTAAGGTGTAGCCGCCACCCGGCACAATTTCCGGTTAGCGTATCAGAACTGTTTTTCCTTCGCCGTCAACCGATCGGGTTGGAATAACATAGCGGTCAATGCCGATCAATGTGCAAAACAAGTCTCTGGTAAATATTTTATTTCCGAAATACCACGAGTGTGATGGCATACCTTTAATTCCATCGGGTTCATCCTGTGTGAGAATAGCAGAATCATTTATCAGTTTTTCGTAATACTGAGTGCAGTCGACATTTATTGCGTTAGAAGGTGCATTCTCAGGTAGACCAACACGCCCAACCCGAGGAGCAACGCCGACACGTTTCACATTCGATATATCCAGTGCCTGGTCCCGACGGCTGGAATAATTAGTCAGACGAATGCCATGACGGTAAATGGAATCGCTTCGTGGGTCAGGATTTGACATCACACTGCTCGACACATCACCTGCAACGAAAATGATCTGACTCACTTTCCAGGCACTGTTTGGCAGGTTGGTGTCATCCGCATCATCAAATGCTTCAGTGAGCACATAAGCCCCAGTAGAATGGCCCAAAACATGAATGTTAATAGGGCAGTCGGGTTTTTGTTTTTCTGATACGTAGGAAATTCCTTCTGTCATAAGGCGCATTGCGGTTAGTTTTGCCTTGTGACGGTCAGGTAAATAGGCCAGCGCCTTATCATCACTTGGCCAGTCAAAGGAAACCACTATTCCTTTAAAACCAATATCAGACAATCCGTTTGCCAAAAGTCTGTGCCGCTCGATCACTTCGCTCTCGCTCATGTTGTAACCATGAACAGAAAACAGTAGGTCTCCTCGCTTTTCGCCTTTCTCGTTTTTCCACTGCGCACCTTGTGTCACTTGATCAAACCATTTTTGTTCAGGTATGGCATGGTCGGGACTGGGGTCCTCTCCATCAGGGACAACCAAATAGCTTGTACCGCCAATATCGGCGGTAAATTTACCTCTTGATGCTTTACGAACAGACATAACATATGAAGGCATGATTTAATCCCACGTTGAGTAAAAAGTCATCTTTGCTTGTAATGGAGTAAAACTATTCCACAATTATTTATTTCGTGGCTAAATTCTCCTTTTATAGAAAGGGCAATGTGAAGTGTATATTAGAACGCAAGAAATTTAGGGCGATATGTTTCTTTTGTTAAGGAATTTGAGGTGGCTCGCATTCTTTCTGACTTTGCGATAAATATTCATGGTGTGAATGGGTTTTTTGGGGGGGCACAAATTAAGAACCTGTGCTCCACAACAGGCTCTTAATATAGGGTTTAAATAACGCCTTTCGCTGATTAATACAATTCAAGGTCGATCAATTTATCGAGATGGTTATTAAACGCGGCTTCGTCCATTTCGGGCATGTTTAAGATATACATTCCGTCAAGACCGCACACCAGACCAATCAAGCGCCAGGCAATATTTTCCGCCCGATCGCCCGGCTTCAATTCTCCCGCCTCCGTTCCCGCTTTGATAAGCGCCACCGTTTCCTGGTGCCACATCTCCATGGTCATCACATAGGCACCCTTGATGTCAGCATCACGGCTGGCAAGGATCTGCGCTTCCCGCCACAGGCGAATATAGGGCTCAAACCTCCCGTCATCGCTGCCGAGCATGGCATGAAGCTGCTCGCGCCATCCGGCCTGTTTACTCGCGACGTCCGCATCCAGCAGCTCGCGAATCAACCGTACGAAGGCCAGCGATTTTAGCTCTCCGCCGGACGTAAAGTGATGATGCACCTGACCGGTGGCGACCCTGGCCTCGGCGGCAATACGTCGTACCGTCATGGCCGCCAGTCCTTCAGCCAGCGCCACGCGCATGGCGGCCTGTAAGATGGCTTCCCGCCGTTCATCCTTGCTCAGATATCGCATGTTTACTCACTCTCAATGGGAATGAAACGAGTGTAACAAAAAGCTGGACATGCGTTCAACTTTACGTAGGATCGCATCCTGGACATGTGTCCATGTTTTAAAAGAAAAGGATATTTATGTTTCGTCAGTGGTTAGCGTTAGTGATTATCGTGCTGGTGTATATCCCGGTGGCGATCGACGCGACGGTGCTGCACGTGGCGGCGCCGACATTGAGCATGACGCTGGGCGCCAGCGGTAATGAATTGCTGTGGATTATCGATATTTACTCGCTGGTGATGGCGGGTATGGTGCTGCCGATGGGTGCCCTGGGTGACCGCATTGGTTTTAAACGACTGCTCATGATTGGCAGTACGCTGTTTGGCCTGTCGTCGCTGGCGGCAGCGTTTGCCCCGTCAGCAGGGTGGCTGATTGCGGCCCGCGCCTCGCTGGCAATCGGTGCGGCGATGATCATTCCGGCTACGCTGGCTGGGATCCGCACGCTGTTTATCGACGCGCGGGATCGTAATATTGCGCTCGGCGTCTGGGCCGCGGTGGGTTCCGGCGGGGCGGCGTTTGGCCCGCTGATTGGCGGTATGCTGCTTGAGCATTTCTACTGGGGCTCGGTATTCTTGATCAACGTGCCGATCGTGCTGGTGGTGGTTTCGCTGGCCGCGCGTTTTGTGCCTCCTCAGCAGGGCCGTCCGGAGCAGCCGCTGAATATTAGCCATGCCATTATGCTCATTGTGGCGATTTTGCTGCTGGTCTACAGTGCGAAAACCGCGCTAAAAGGCGTCCTGTCACCGTGGGTAGTCGCGTCCGCGCTGGTGACCGGCTCGGTGCTGCTGTTTGTCTTTGTGCGTATTCAGCTCCGCGCCCGCGTACCGATGATCGACATGCGTCTGTTCTGCCATCGCATCATCTTGAGCGGCGTGGTGATGGCGATGACCGCCATGATTGCCCTGGTCGGGTTTGAGCTGCTGATGGCCCAGGAGCTGCAGTTTGTTCACGGCTTTACGCCGTTTGAAGCGGGAATGTTCATGCTGCCGCTGATGGTCGCCAGCGGGTTTAGCGGACCGATCGCGGGTGTGCTGGTCGGGCGTTTGGGGCTACGCATCGTCGCGGCCGGCGGAATGGGGCTCAGCGCCGTCAGCTTTATCGGCCTGTCGATGCTCGACTTCAGCACGCAGCAGTGGCAGGCGTGGGGGCTGATGGTGCTGCTCGGCTTCAGCGCCGCCAGCGCGCTGCTGGCCTCGACCTCGGCAATTATGGCGGCCGCGCCGAAAGAGAAAGCCGCCGCCGCAGGGGCGATTGAAACCATGTCCTATGAGCTGGGCGCGGGGCTGGGGATCGCCATCTTTGGTCTGCTGTTGACCCGCAGCTTCTCGGCGTCAATTGACCTGCCGCAGGGGCTGAATGCCTCGCTCGTCGATAAAGCCTCGTCATCCATTGGCGAGGCGATGAAGGTGGCGCAGGATCTGACCCCGACCCTGGCGGTGTCGGTGATTGAGGCGGCGAAAAGCGCGTTTATTACCTCGCACAGCGTGGCGCTGGGCAGCGCGGGCGGAATGCTGCTGCTGCTGGCAGTGGGGATCTGGTTCAGCCTGGCGAAGGTCAAGCCGCAGTAATACAGGACGCGCGGTTGGCGCGGGCGGGGCAGATGGGCTATGTTTTTTATAGGATTATCTGACTCTTGCTGGAAAATATGCGCCCTCGCGACAGCAGTGAACCGTCCCAACCGCTCTCCCGGTTAACCCTGCTTGCAGGGGGCGCGCTGGGCGTCGTTTTTGGTGATATCGGCACTAGCCCGCTCTATACCTTCCGGACGGTGCTTTCGCTCTCTGAGCATGACCCAACGCCCGGCGTCATACTGGGCCTGCTCTCGCTGATTACCTGGACACTCATCCTGGTAACGTCCATAAAATATGCCGCCTTCGCCATGCGAATTGATAATCATGGCGAGGGGGGCATCATGGCCTTGATGTCGCTTCTGGTAGAAAAAGGCAAAGGCGGGCGCTGGGTGATTTTTGCCGCCCTGATTGGCGCAGCGCTGATTTACGGTGACGGCGCGATAACCCCGGCGATCTCCGTGCTTTCCGCTCTGGAAGGGCTGGAGATGGTGATCCCTGAGTCCCAGCCGTACATATTACCCCTGACGGTGGCAGTTCTGCTGGCGCTGTTTCTTATCCAGCCTTTTGGTACCGCCCGAATAGGGAAAATATTTGGCCCGGTGATGGCGCTGTGGTTT
>Ga0153918_1000175_pt1 | contig 41502 bp, 36 predicted proteins | sample TSFL002MetaG_FD_104687 | JGI IMG/M metagenome (GOLD analysis project Ga0153918, IMG submission 104687) | Attine ant fungus gardens microbial communities from Florida, USA - TSFL002 MetaG | ecosystem: Host-associated > Fungi > Mycelium > Unclassified | place: USA: Florida, Paynes Creek Historic... | reverse complement strand
TCAAAGAAAAATTCGAACCAAAGTTGAATGGCCGTGTAGAAACCGATTACGTTTTTCAAAGCTATGACCTCACTCCGTTTGGCATTGATAAACAAATTGAGCGCGCAAAACCATGGGGTACTGCACACGCCGTACTTTCTGCCCGCAACCAAGTGAAAGAGCCTTTCTGCGTAATTAACGCTGATGACTTTTATGGTTACGAAGCTTTTGCCAACATGGCTCAGTTTTTAACTAACGAAGCTGCTGGCGACAAATACTCGCTGGTAGGTTACCAGATTGGTAAAACCCTGTCAGACTACGGTTCAGTATCCCGCGGTGTTTGTAAAGTTGATGACGGCGGTAACATGGTAGAGATTAACGAGCGTACCGAAGTTTATTTTAAAGATGGCGGCGATATCTACTACAAAGAGAACGGCGAAGAGCATCAGTTAAGCGAGGATACCCGCGTATCTATGAACTTCTGGGGCTTTACTCCAGACATATTTGCACAAAGCGAAGAGATGTTCAGAGAATTTGTGGCGGCTAATGAGAATAATCCTAAAGCTGAGTTCTTTATCCCGTTAGTAGCTGACAACCTTATTAAAAGCGGTACTGCGTCTTTCAAAGTTATCCCAACTTCTCAAAAATGGTTTGGTGTAACTTACAAAGAAGACAAGCCGATTGTACAAGCCAGCATTTCTAAACTGATTGAAGACGGTGTTTACCCAGAGAACCTGTGGGCATAACTGCCGCTTGACAGTATAAATAAAAATCCCGGCCACCTTGCGTGAGCCGGGATTTTTCAATTAAAACTTACCTGATAAAACAGTCTTACTCGGCGTTAAGCGATACCTTCTGGTCGTTCTCGTCGTTGTACACATGTACAGTCTTTTTGGCTATCTGGCCATTGTTATTTACTTCGATGGTGTAATTGCCATCGTCCATTCCATCAAAATTGTAGTCCTGGCGAATAACCGGATCTGTTTTAGAAAGCGTTTCTTTCATCACCACGTCGCCACTGGCGTTGGTAATGGTAACTTGTGAAGCACCTTGACCAGCTTTGCGAATAGCTAGACGAACGCCGCTGGCATCCGGTAAACTGGCAAATACGATTACGTTTTTTGCTTTAACAGGGCTACCATTGTTTTTGGCAAAGGTTGCAGCGCTCACTAAAAGTGCTACCATAAATAAGGCTGATGCTTTTACTAACTTTTTCATTTCTTAAATTTTAAATCCAGTGCGTTGATCGTTTCAATGCCCAAATCAACAAACTATTTTCATGCCCATTTTTGATAGTAGACTATATTATAAATGAGGTAGACGAAAGCAAATAAGTTATCGACGATGGTGTTAATGCTGTTAAAATCAGCTATTTGTTAGTTTGGTAGCTGTGTGGTTAAGTTTCGTCGACAGAATTAGTGTGATAGTCGTTTTTTGAGGCTGATGTGGCGTGCCGACACAATATTAGTCGGCAACACAGAACAGGATAGGGTTTGCAAACTTTTGGCTTACATTAGATCAACCACTTTTTACCAATTAAAACCAACACATGAAAAACCTGATCTGCGGCACCCTTGCCGGACTGCTGGCTGTGATTGCCCTGAGTGTATCGGCGCAACAAGCCCCGCTTCAATCGCGCGAGCAAAAGTTGAAGGATATACACCTGCGTGATGTGTGCGTATTGGCCGATAAAGCCAACGGTACTTATTACATGATAGGCGCCGGCCGGCAAGCGACGGTGGTTGAGTATACCAGCAAAGACCTGGTCAACTGGACCGGCCCAAAAGAGATATACCGTACCCCGCCCGATCTTTGGCCCGGTGCACCCATCAACGCCATCTGGGCGCCCGAGATGCATGCATATAATGGCAAGTATTATCTGTTCCTCACCTTTAGTACCAACAAGCTGCTGCCTGAGCAGTGGGATAACTGGCGCCCGCGCGTAGTGCGTGGCTCTACGATATTGGTGGGTGATTCTCCAACGGGGCCATTCAAGGCTTTTCTCAATCACTCCACACCATCGCCAGATCTGATTACACTGGACGGTACTTTCTGGATAGAGGATGGCAAACCTTACATGGTTTTCGCACATGAATGGGTACAGATCTCCAACGGAACTATTGAATACCTGCCGCTGAAAGACGATCTGTCTGAAGCTATTGATAAACCCAAACTAATGTTTCGCGCCAGCTTTGCCAAATGGCCGCGCCCTTCGCCAACCGAGGGTTGTTATGTAACAGATGGGCCATACCTGTACAAAAGTAAATCAGGCAAGTTGATGATGATCTGGTCAAGCTTTACCAATAGTGGCTATACCGTGGGTGTGGCCATATCAGGCTCAGGTAAGCTGGCGGGCCCTTGGCATCATGACAATACCCCGCTGTTTGATAAGGACGGAGGCCACGGTATGCTCTTCCATGCATTTGATGGCAAATTGCTAATGGCACTGCATACGCCCAATAACCGCGAGGCACAGCCGCATTTCTATTATATAGATGATACGGGGGAGACTTTAAAAGTGACGGGTGAAGCGCCAAGGGAATAGTAGCTGACGGCGACCAGAGGCCGCCGTTGTGCCTGCAATGTCTTTAGTATTAAAACGATCTGCTATCTCAATCGTTATTCTCCTAAACCAAAAGTTAAAACGATGCCGGCCAAAGCAACCAAAAAGACGCAGGATAGCGAAGTAAAGAGTAACTGTTTGATTATAAAATCGGCGCAAGCTGAGGCTAGGGTTTGGGTGTATTCGCCGACCATCATTCGTGTTAACATCAGCAAAAAGTTTAATGAAGCTGATGAATCTTTTGCGGTGATCCAACAGCCGAAAACTAACATAAGTGTAGTAGAAATAGATGGTTTGACCGTGGTGGATACCGGAGCGTTGGCGTTAAAAATCAATCCGCAAACCCTGCACTTTAATTTTTATACTTCTGACGGATGCTGGCTGGATGGAGATGATGAGCGTTTTGGCACCGTATGGGATGGCGATAAATGGAGCAATTATCGTAAAATGCAACCCGATGCACGTTTTATTGGTTTGGGCGAAAAGGTAGGGCCGCTGGATAGAAGGGGCCAGGCTTATGTAAATTGGAACACTGATGCGGTTGATTACGGCCCGAAGACAGATCCGCTTTATAAAACTTTTCCCTTTTTTATCGGGCTACATGGTAGAGAGACCTACGGTCTTTTCATGGATAATACCCATAAAACCTACTTCGACTTTGGTGCAAGTACCGATCATAAGATGTATTGGATGGCTGCTGATGGCGGAGATTTGAATTATTATTTCTTCGGTGCGCAAGGTGTAGCGCAGATTATTCAGGATTATACCTGGCTTACCGGCCGGATGGAGATGCCGCCACTGTGGAGCTTGGGTTATCAGCAGTGTCGTTGGAGTTATATGAGTGCCAAAGAAGTACTGAAGGTAGCCGGCAAATTTCGCAAAAGGAAGATTCCTGCTGATGTAATGTATTGCGACATTGATTACATGGATGGCTATAAGATCTTTACATGGAACAAAGAAACCTTTAAAGATCCCAAAGCTATGTTGGACGAGTTGAAGCAGATGGGTTTTAAATTGGTGACCATTGTTGATCCCGGAATTAAGATAGATAGAACTTATAAACAGTACAATGATGGTATAGAGAAAAACTATTTTGCCAAATATGTTAACGGCGACCAGTATACCGGCGAGGTTTGGCCGGGCCGCTGCCACTTCCCCGACTTTTACCGTGCTGATGTGCGTGAGTGGTGGGGCAAATCGTTCAGCGCATTGACGGAGCCGGGTGTAGAAGGTTTTTGGAATGATATGAACGAGCCCGCTGCCTGGGGGCAACATATTCCGCCGATTGTGAAATTTGGCGATAGGCCATTAAGTGAAGTGCGCAATGTATACGGCCACCAAATGTCGCGCGGAACTTATGATGGCACCAAAAAGTTATTGAATGGCAAACGCCCGTTTGTCCTCACCCGGGCAGCTTATGCGGGCATCCAGCGCTACTCTGCCGTATGGACAGGTGATAATACTGCTAATGATGCTCATATGCTGTTAGGTGCGCGGTTGGTAAATAGTCTGGGTATAACTGGCGTGTCTTTTACAGGTGTAGATATTGGCGGCTTTAGTGGCAACCCTACGCCAGAGTTGATGGTGCGCTGGAACTCGCTGGGGGTTTACACGCCTATGTTCCGTAATCACGCTATGATTGGTACGGTGCGCCGCGAGCCATGGGAGTGGGGAAAGGAAAACGAGAAAATCATCCGGAAGGATATTGAACAGCGTTACCAGTTGCTGCCTTATTTGTACTCTATGTTTTATCAATCGGCACAAACGGGTTTGCCGGTTTGCCGTACACTGGCTATTGCGCATCCGTTTGATTTCAATGTGTATAACGAGGTTTATCAGAACCAGTTTTTATTTGGCGACAGCATTTTGGTGGCCCCGGTGGAGAGCACGGTAAAAAAGATAAAAGTATATCTGCCACAGGGCAAATGGTATCGCTTCAGCACAGGTGATGCCATAAAAGGTGGCGATGTAATAAAAGCCGATGCACCGCTTGCCGATCTGCCGGTATTTGTTAAAGCGGGTGCTATCATCCCGATGCAAAGTATTGTCCAAAGTACTTCAGAGCCTGGCGACGGCATTTTAGAGCTGCATATCTGGGACGGCCCACAAACTACCGAATTTGTTTATTACGAAGATGACGGTGCCACTTATGATTACCAAAAAGGGGCGTTTTATAAACGAACGATTACCTTCAACCCGGTGCAGCGCCTGGTTACGTTATCAGCCGTAGTAGGGGCGTTTGTTTCGCGATTTAAACAGGTTCGGTTGATGATACATCATACCGATGGTAGCTTTAAAAAACATAAACCTCACGATCTGGTAAATGAACCGATGGTTTTAAAGTGTTAACGGCATGAAAGAACTACCCGAATAAACTTATTTGGAATAATTATAAATAATGCTTGCGGTTGTGATATATACCTCTACCTTTGCATTTGTTTATAATTAGTCTAAATAAATGAATCAATCAAAGCTTTACTCTCTAATTTTCATAATGCTCTTTACGCTGGCTACTTTCAACGTGCAGGCACAAACGGGCAAAGGCACCCTGAAAGGTAAAATACTTACTACCGAGGGCAAACCAGCCGACAACGTATCGGTAGGGTTAAAAAACACACCATACGGCGCAGTAACCGGCGAAGACGGTACGTATATTATTAAAGCCCCTGCTGGCAATTATACATTAGTGGCATCGCACATTGGCCGCCAGGCGGAAGAAGCAAGCGTTACAGTTACTGCCGGAACTACCACCAATGTGAATACCATCACCATCAATCTGAAAAATAGTTCCTTACAAGAGGTAAACGTGGCCGGTACCAAAGTGAACCGCTTTAAAAGAAAGCAAAGCGAAAACGTAGCCAAGATGCCACTGGCTAATTTGGAAAATGCACAATCATATACTACGATCAGTCGCGAGTTGTTAACAGAGGAAAATCTTTTTACCGTTGACGATGCGTTGAAAAATGCGCCCGGCATTCAAAAAATGTGGGATGCTACAGGTCGCGGTGGTGATGGCGGTGGTTACTTTGTGCTGCGTGGTTTCGCTACGCAGACCGCTTTGCGCAACGGCGTATCTGGCTTGGTAACCAACACGATTGATGCCTTTAACCTGGAACGTATTGAAGTGATTAAAGGCCCGTCGGCTACCTTATTTGGCAGTACTAAGGTAACTTATGGCGGCTTGATTAACCGCGTAACCAAAAAGCCTTACGAAAACTTTGGCGGTGAGGTGTCTTACTTTGGCGGTAGCTATGGCCTTAACCGCGCTACTATTGATGTAAACACGCCACTTACTAAAGATAAAACGGTGCTGTTCCGCCTCAATTCAGCTTATAACAATCAAGGTAGTTTTCAGGATGCCGGTTTTAATAAAGGTTGGTCATTTGCACCAAGCTTGTCTATCAAAGCCAGCAACCGCTTATCATTCCTGTTTGATGCAGAGCTGTTCTATAGCCGCAACGCACTGAACACCATTTACTTTTTCCCATACGGTACTAATATTTCGCAACTGGGTTATACTTCTGCTGACCAATTGCCGATAGATTATACCAAATCATACTTTAGCAAAGATCTGAACCAGCGCAGCGTAAGTACCAATTACTTTGGGCAGATGACTTATAAGATCTCAGATCATATTACGTCGCAAACTAACTATACTTACGGTCGAAGTTTTTCTAATGGTTTTGGTCCGTACTTTTATCTGTTGCCGGGTAACCAGATCTACCGTCAGGATCAATCAACTCAAAACAGCAAACAGGCTATTACTGAGGTTCAGCAGAACTTTAATGGCGATTTTAAAATCGGCGGTCTGCGTAACCGCATGGTACTGGGCCTTGATTTCACCCGTGTCAACTCAGATCAGCATTTCCTGAGTGATGCATTTGATATAGCGCCTATCAACAGTTCTACCTACAACTACGGCAGCTTTAATGCGGCTGGCATGACGGCCGTTTACGATACCAGTAAAAACACGTTCCACTATCCGGTAGTATCAAAATCAAATACCTATAGCGCCTACCTGTCAGACGTACTGAATATTACCGACAGGTTGATTGCCTCTGCCGCTATCCGTATAGATCGTTTTGATTATCAAGGCTTGGAAGATGCATCAACCGGCATTACTTCCGGTGGCTATAAGCAAACGGCTTTTGCGCCCAAATTTGGTTTGGTTTATCAATTGGTTAAAGACAAGGTTTCACTATTTGCCAATTACCAGAACGGTTTTACTAACGTTACCGGCCAGGGATATGATCTTAAACCTTTTAAACCAGAACAAGCCAACCAAATTGAAGGTGGTGTTAAATTTGACGTAATTGACGGTCTGCTGAGCGGTACCGTGAGCTATTATAACATTAAGGTAAAAGATATTGTACGCCCAGATACCGAGCATGCCAACTTTAGCAAGCAAGACGGTACCCAGGTGAGCCGCGGCGTGGAGGCAGAAGTAATTGCCAACCCGTTACAAGGTGTTAACCTGGTAGCCGGTTTGGCCTACAATGATTCCAAGCTGCAAAACTCAACTATTGATGTGGAGGGTTTGCGTCCTACAACCGCAGGCTCGCCATTTACCGCTAACTTGTGGGTAAGTTATCGTTTCCAGGATCCGGCGCTGAAAGGTTTAGGTGTTGGCGTGGGGGGCAACTATGCCAATGTTAATAAGGTGGTGAATAATAGGGTTACGGCAGTTGTAAACGGGAAAACCGTGCTAACCGGCGAAACCAATGTGTTTACGCTGCCAAGCTATACCGTGTTGAACTCAACCGCTTTTTATGATAAGGGCGATTACCGCATTGGCTTGAGTGTAAACAACTTTACTAACCAGAAATGGTATACCGGCTACGGTACAGTGAATCCGCAAATGTTGAGACAGATTATTGCCAGCTTTGCCTTCCGCTTTTAATTAAGTAATGACACCATTTAAAAAAACGATATTGTTTTTACACCGCTGGCTCGGGTTTATATCCGGGCTGGTGGTGTTTATTGTGAGTGTGACGGGCTGCCTGTTTGTTTTTCAGGATGAGTTGCAGGATGCTTTTAAAAGCTACCGTCACGTAAAGGTTGAGCAAAGATCTTTCATAAAACCCAGTGAACTGAAGCAGGCCGCGCTAAAACAATTCCCCAAAGGCACAACCGGATTTATGGCCTATTACGGCAAAGATCGCCCAGCGTTAGTAATGGTAACCACTGCGCAAAAAACAAATCGTTATGTTTATATCAATCCCTACAGCGGTAAGTATTTACACGATGAGGATATTACCCGCAATTTCTTCATTATAGTTGAATACATTCACCTGTACCTGTTGCTGCCGCCCAAGATCGGTCAGTTGGTAGTGGGGATTTCGGTGATTGTTTTTGTGGTGCTGCTAATTACCGGCATGGTGTTGTGGTGGCCCAAACGCAAGTCAGACCGTAAGCGTAGCCTAACAATTAAATGGAACGGCCGTTGGCGCAGGGTAAATTATGATCTGCATAATGTGCTGGGCTTTTATGCTTTCAGTATCTCATTAATATTGGCGCTTACCGGCCTGTGTATTGCCTTTAACTGGATGAGCGATACGGTTTATAAAACCACCAACCTGGGCGAAAGCTATGCTGTAGAAAAGTATCAGCCTAAGTCAGATTCAACAAAAAAGGGCTTGCCTTATGATGTTTCGATTACCGACCGGGCTTTTGCACAAGTGCGACGCGAAACCCCGCAGGCCGAAATGTTTTACATCAGTGAGGCTGATCGCAAAACGCCCGCAGCCACCACTTATGTTACGGCATATTATTCTTCCATGCATTTTTACCGGTATGATAGTTACCAGTTTGATCAGTTTACCGGCAAGGAGTTAAAATATTTGCCGCACCAAAAAAAGAGCGCCGGCGAGAAAATGAATGCCGCCAACTATGATATTCACGTGGGCCAGATACTAGGTTTTCCCGGTAAGGTGATTGCCTTTTTTGCCAGCCTGATCTGCGCGAGCTTACCGGTTACCGGCTTTATAGTGTGGTTGGGTAAGCGAAACAAGAAGAAACGTAATCCGCGCATCAGACATCATAAAAAGATAGTGCCGGCTGTATAGTATGTCAACCTGAACTGTTAAACATTCAAGTTTCAAACTTAAAACATCATCTACCAAAATGTGTGAAACAAGAGTATTGGCAACACACGGTTCTGCGCTGATCAGTCAGTGTGCCGAGTGCAAAGTTGTTTATGTGTGGCAAAATAACCTGCTGCTAAACTTCACCATATCGCGTTTTAATGCGTTCAAGAAGTTTGTATACGACCTGGAGTTTGACGAACGCTCGCTACCCTTCCCGGATGGCACCGATCGCGCAGTACTGCGTAGCCCCGAAGATAGCATCAGCTTTGCCTTTACCCGTGAGGAGTGGATGGATTTTAAATGGGCGCTGGATGATGCCAGTTGCATGATGGAAGTGTATAAGTTGATATAATTAGTCCGGAAGTCGGAAAAGTCCGGAAGATAAAGACTACTTCAATCAAGATGTCGTTTCGAGCGAGCGAAGGGTGAGGATGGGCGCTGCGCGACGAGCAATCTTTTCGAATTTACATCTCAGGTAGATTTGCCGCCTACAACGGAAAACTAAACTTCCCCATCAAAACTGCCGGATTACTGCCAATAGTCAAAGGTTCGCCGCAAAGCGCTTCGTTTCCCAGCAAGGCAAATAGGATGGCTTCTTTAGCGTCGGGATCAATACCCAGATCGGCAGTGCTGCCAATTTTGCCAGGAAAATATTGCTCAAGCTGAGCTACCACAAATGGATTACGCGCGCCGCCGCCGCTCAGCAGAATATGCTCAACAGCATTAAAATTATTGCTGATAAAAGTACTGATGCTTTGTGCGGTTAATGCACTTAGTGTCGTTACTAAATTATTTACAGAAATATGGGTGGTGTTTGATGCCTGTTGAGCTTGCTTTACGTAGTTCAGGTTAAAGAGTTCTGGTCCTGTGGTTTTGGGGGCAGTTTCCTTAAAGAAAGGATGAGCCAGGAGGGCTTGCAGCAGATCATTATTTACCTGGCCTGAGAAAGCAATTTTTGAATCCTCATCAAAAGCTTTGTTAAAATATTCACGACACGCGGCATCGATCAAAGTATTCCCCGGACCGATATCCGTACAAACCACTTCGGCGCCGTTACCCTTACCCGGTAGCCAGGTTAAATTGGCAATACCACCAATATTGAGCAAGATGCGGTTCTCGCCCGGCTTACTGCCCAGAATCACATCGCCATATAAGGCTAAAGGTGCGCCTTCGCCACCAGCGGCAATATGTTTCTGGCGGAAATCGCTGATGGTGATGATGCCGGTTTTTACGGCTATATGGTCCGCATCGCCGATTTGCAAAGTGGCGTTGGGGTAGTTGGACAAGCCATGCAGGCGCTTAGGCGCATGATAAATGGTTTGACCGTGACTGGCAATAAAATCAATCTCTTTTGCATTGATACCCCACTGCTGCAAAGCATCTAATATCAACTCCGCATGGAAACTGCCGGTATAAGCATTGAGCAGACAAAGTTTTTCCAGATCGACCTGCTTTTTGGCAAAGATCTGCTGGATATCTTTTTTATAGTCATCGCCGTAAGGTATTGTTATAAAGTTAACCAGTTCAAATCGGGTATCCATGCCGTGCCCGCTGAAACGGCACAGGGCAATATCCAGACCATCAAGCGAGGTGCCCGACATTAGACCGATGGCTAATCGCTCCGGTTTCTGTGCGATATGAAAAAGCTGCTGCAGATTACGGTTCATTTGTCTGGTAAACGGCGAAAGGATAAAGGTAAATGGTTTCAACCCTTTTAACAAGCATCCTGTAAATCCTCAGAATCATAAGAATCCTGGTTCAGACAAGCTTCTTCCCGATACTCCACTCATGTCCAAAAGGGTCTCTAAGTACACCCTGGCGGTAACCATAATCAAAATCCTGCATAGGGGAGAGTTGTGTGGCACCAGCTGCAATGGCCTGGTTGAACAATGCATCGGGATTATCTGTAAGTAAATGATGAATGGCAGTTACGCCGCTGTGTTGTTGCGGAGCAATGTGGCCTGTGCCCTCTTGCCTGAGATAAAAAAGCGCGCCATTGATATGGAGCTCAGCAACATGGATGCTGCCGTCGTCATTGCTCCAGTGGCGCAGTTCCTGTGCGCCTAAGGCTTTGATGTAAAATTCAATGGCTGCAATACCATCACGAATGATAAGCATTGGCGCAAAAACGGTAGCTTGTGGTGTCATGTATGGGGTAGTTGTTACTGCAAGTTAACATTATATTTGCGCATGTACAGTATCAGAAAAGCAACCGTTGCAGATACCGAAACCATCAGGGCCATAGCGAATGATACCTGGTGGGCCACCTATTCCGCTATCTTGGAAAAAGAGCAGATCAACTTTATGCTGAACGAAATCTATGCATCTGAAAAGATATCGGCCCAACTTGAAAGCGGTGGCCAAACGTATCTGTTATTGGAAGAAGAGGGCCGACCGGTGGCCTTCGCCGGTTACTCGCCGCGGGAGGAGGATGCCAACATCTACAAACTACATAAGCTCTACTGCCTGCCCCAAACACAGGGCAAAGGCTACGGCAAGATACTCATCAATGCAGTAATTGATCGGACTAAAGCTGCCGGTAAACACACCCTCGACTTAAATGTGAATCGGTACAACAAAGCCCGCAACTTTTATGAGAAAATGGGTTTTGCCGTGGTTTATGAGGAGGACGTGCCCTTCGGTCGGTATTGGATGAATGATTATGTGATGCGGTTGGAGTGGTAATAATAGCTACAACAAACCTTTACATCAATGACATGGAGGTGGATTATAGATTAGCCGTCGCCGGATGCGATACCACAGTAATCTGTACCGGCTTTGTAGTAGCGGTTGATGATTTGTCAGAGTTGCTGTTATCATCTGAAGCATCTTCTTTTTTACCGGCTGCACGTAACTTGATGAGCTTGTTGAGCGTGTCAAACCAAAATGGCGCGCCCAGGCATACGGCAAAAGCCGTTAACAAAAATCCCAGGAATTTCTTGGCATCAAAACACTGCAAAATAACATATTGTAACTTGCGTATGCCGCCCCATTGGTTATAGATGTGATGCAATAAGGTCTGGTTTTTTGCAGCATTATACTTACTGATGAAAGCAGTCGTAGGGTTGATAGGAGTTTTAAGCGAAGAGTCCTTCTTTGCGGCCAGCAAGGTCTGGGTGTAGCGGCCATGTACTACATAAAAGGTATCAACCACACGGCGGGTAAGCCAACTGGTATTGGCATCGGCATATTTTTTCATGGTATCGGCCAGGCAGGCTTGTTCGGCGGGGTTAGTGGTGCGGCTTAGTTGTAGTACCAGCGTATCCAGATTGTTTACAACTGATTTCCATTCTTTCTTGTCGCGTTTAAATTCGGTCAGCACTTTGGCGCTGTCTTTTTTCATGCCATAGTCGCCCCAGCCTAAGGCCAGGATCTGGTTAGCGCGCACCACGCCTGAGTCTATGGTGTGTTTGGCCTCGTCAAGGTGCTTTTGATAACCTGCCTGTATTTCTTTCAGAGTGGCTGTGTCTTTCGCAATAGTATCGGTGCTCGAGGTTAAACGTTTTACCCGGAGATCATCCTTGTAGCCATCGGCCTGTTTAACGGAGAGCTTCACCATCTGATCGCGTGCGTCTTTATCGGTTGATAGCTTGCCGGCAATCTCAATCACGTCCACGTTAAAAGTAATGGCCAGGCAAATGCCAATAACAAAAAGAATGACTTGCGTGCGGCGCTTATACCAGCCAGATACACGGTTCATGCTATCATCAAACCAGGTTTCCAACTTCTGTTCAAATTGCTCAATATCGTTTTTGCTATTGTTAAGATGCATTATCAGCACTTTAAGGGTGTCTGACTCAATAAAGCGATGAACCACGGGGATTTGCTCAAATTCATCGGCATAATACTGTAACAGAGTTTTGATCTTATCAAAATCATTGAGGCTTTGCAGCGTTTGTTTTACCTGGTCTGCCGTTGCAGCGTTACCTTTTTTTACTTGGTAAGCGGTAATAACATCCATTTTATTGTTAAAATCATCCTTCAGAATGTCAACCAATACGGCCGAGAAATTTGGTGTTGGGATATATGATGGCGTTGGAAAAACCTGGTTGGCGCCATAGTTTTTTATTAATGGATGATTGTAAAATAAATGCCCCAATTTTTGCTGCTCAACCGCCGGACGTTTAACGAAGGGAAGGAGATACCAAATCTCTTTAAAAAAATCGCCAATGCCTCTAAGGATAGATTGCCATTTAGAAATATCGGGCGTGTTGCAAAGCATACCGTTTACAATTCCGTCTTTCAGCGTACGGGCTCGCAGGGCCAATATGGTAGCAATAGCCTCCTGTATGGAGGTAGCCAGTAAACTATATAGTAAAAAGATGAAAACGATGCCAATGGCAACATCTAAGATCACATTGTTGATCATCAGAGGTAAGGTTTATGTGCAGCTAACCGGGGCTGTTGTACTGCGTGGTGATTGCTGGCTGAAATTATTTATAAAAAACAATAAATAAAAGCACTAAACAATTTGTTAACAGGTATAAACAACCAAGCCCCACAATTGCGGGGCTTGAGACTCTGCTAAATCCCCTCTCCAAAGAAGAGAACAATTCAGAACATGATATTTTATAAAGTCCCTCTCCAAAGAAGAGGGTTTGGGGGTTACTTAATATTCAACGGCAGATAAAATCCGAAAGTAATATTACGGCCAGGGTTAAGTACACCATAAGTTGGATCTTCCTGCGACAAGCGGCCCGGGCGCAAACGGTTCAACGCATCGTAATATGCTTTATTGGTCAGGTTATTACCCGATACATAGATTTTGAGCGGCTGGGCACCTAGCTTAAATGTGGCACCGATACCTGCATTGATTAGGGTGTAAGCATTGGTCGGTGTTTCAAACGTATCGTCAATTCGGTACTGTTTAAAGTAATTATCCAGTCCTACTGATGCATAGAAATCTTTCAGTCCTTTTATTTTCGGTTCGAAACGTAGCGTGTTATGGATCACACCTGCCGGAATAAGCGGCAGCGGCCTGTCGAAAGATCGATTCTCTGCATGGGTATAAGAGAAAGTATTATCCAGGTGCAAAAATTTGGTTGGGTGCAGGTTCAGGCTGCCTTCTACACCGTATAGATTAGCATTTACCTGGCCGTAGCGGTAAACATCAAAAGCCTGGCTGTTACCGCTGCCATCAGTTATGGTAATCTGATCGCCTTTGTGGGCTGATGCATAAATATAATCGTGGATGTAGTTTTCGTACACACCAAAGCTGCCGTTCAGCATACCGGCATCAAACTCCAGCGTTGCATCGGCCTGATAGCTGCGCTCTGGCGAAAGGTTAGGATTGCCTATTTCATAACGTGAGGTACCCTCATGTACACCGTTAGAGCCCAACTCTGCCGGGTTTGGCGCACGGAAGGCCGAGCCTGCGTTGGCCTTAAAGTTCAGTCCTTCGCTAAATACGTGCGTGTAACCCAAAGCACCGCTCAAATTGCTGAAGCTGTTTTTAAAGCCCGTAAACTTTTGCGTTCCGTCAATAGTTAGTGCCTTGCCAGTGTTGTTAATATAATCATAGCGCAAACCAAGGTTGAAAGTGTTATTCTCATTCCAGGTCTTTTTAGCATAACCAAACGCGCCAATGGCATATTGATCATAAGCAGGAACCAAAAACTCTGTGCCTTTGTTCAGGCTGTGCTCGTCAGAAGTGCTCAGGCCCACAATTGGTTGCCAGCCGTTGCTTTCAGGCAGATAATATTTGGCATCCAGCGAGTAGGTGTTCAGGTCAAAGAACAGGGCCGGAGTTGGTTCGTCCAGTTCACGACGCTGATTTTTCTGATAACCCAGATCCAGTTTTAAAGAACCTGTACCGATAAGGAAGTTATTGTTCCACGCCAGTTTGTAGTGGCGGATGTCCTGACGGGGATAATCCAAAGTGCGGTTGGTACCATCATTTGTATACAGCGGGTCGCCCGGATCTGAATCATAGAAACCGATGTTGTTTTTAAAATACGAGAAGTTTAAGTGCGAGTAGCCCCATGATTTGTTTAGGCCCAGCATACCACTCAAACTGGTGTTGTTAAAACCACTGTTAATGTAGTAGCCATCGGGGGTTTTAAAATCATAAGCGTTTTGGTATGATGCACGGCCGCGCCATACAAAGCCGCCCTGGTTACCGGTTAACATTACCGAGCTGTTGCTCAATCCATTGTTGGTGGCATAGCTAGATAGTACCTCGCCCTTAATATGTCCCTCGGCAGGTGCCAGGGGCTCCAGTATGTTTACCACACCGCCAATAGCGTCAGATCCGTAAAGTAACGATGATGCACCGCGCAGCACCTCTACCCGGTCGCCCTGATTTTGGTCAATCTCCAGGCCGTGCTCGTCGCCCCATTGCTGGCCTTCCTGTTTCACGCCGTCTGCCAGGGTAACCACGCGGTTATAGCTCAAACCACGGATAACAGGTTTAGAAATTGCGCCGCCTGTAGTAATCTGCCCAACACCCGGTATCTGTTTAGACAAGGCGTCGATGAGGTTGGTGGATGATGCCGAAAGCAACTGATCTTTAGACACACTGGCTGCAGATGTACTGTTGCTTTTGCTGTTGCCGGTGATAGGTGTACCGGTAATAACCACCTCACGGGTTTCTACGATGCTTGGTGATAACGAAAAATCCAGCGAGCTGCCCGTTGAAACGTCTACCGTTTTAATGATAGATTTATAACCTACAGAGCGGGCCTCAACCAAAAAACGACCTTTAGATGGTAACGAGCGGAAAGTATAATTACCGTTAACGTCTGCCACGGTAGTTAAACGCAGTTGGGCAATAGTGACGGTTGCGCCGGGCACGCCTTGTTTGCTTTGTGAGTCGGTAACCTTGCCGTTTAGCTCGGTGGCCATAGCATGGCCATATAAAAATATAGGGAGGATGACGGCCAATAAAAAGCCGCGTACTGATTTAAATTTCATTTTCTAGTATTTAACTGATATAAAACAATAAGACAGGTTGAATGTGCGGACGTTTGATAGAACGCCGCAGATAGATAAAGTACAGTTAAATAACCGGAGGGCCGCGATCAAACGCGAAGAGCATGAGTATGCGGTGATAGTGTGCCTGCGCAACTGCCGCATAAGTGTAATGGGTGCTCTGAATGGTAAAAGAAAAGTGATGTAACGACACCATGGCCGTAAAAGCGTGATTTAGCTGACAGATCTTACAATTATCTTCCTGCGATCCGCTTTTTGAAGATTTGCTGTTTTGCTCGGTACGACTATGCGCGTGCGTAATTACAATGGCTTGCCCAATGGCAAAGCACAATAGTAAAAACATGGCGCTTAATATTTTAATCGTGTTACGTTTCACAGCTGGAGTGTGGCCAAATATAATTAACCAACGTATTTCTAATGTTAACTGTTGTGATTTGATTAAAAATATAACCGAAATGTTGCAATTGAGAATTAGGATTCTTGGTTAGTGTTCTATTTTAACAGGTACTTAAATGGGCTTTGCCGTTAACCAAAGTTTTAGGATTTCAGGATACATGGAGCGAGAAGGCATTCAATCTCCAAATGAAGAATCAGAGAAAGGTTTACACAAGCTAAATGCCCGTGCTCTTGTTGCAAATGAAATTCAGCAAATCCTAAAAATTCGTTCAATCGGTTTTAATTCTTTACTCGTTAAACTCTAATTAAAAAATTTAATCAAACTGATGTACTGGAATTAACTGTCTGTAACTGATTGGTATGAAAGATTTTTACTACATTCTGGGGACAGAACGTAATTGCACGCCAGGCGAGCTGAATAGCGCGTACCGTAAACTGGCCGAGAAATTTTCAAATCAGGAATCAGACGATTTTCTTCAGCATCATTTTAGCGAGATAAGCGAGGCTTATGAGGTACTGAGTGACCCCTCGCGCAGGCGTAAGTATGACGTTGCCTTCAGAAAGCATTACCAGCGCCGGTTGTATTATTTTAAGATCAGGCACCTAAACGTAGCTGTAACGCTTACGTTGATTTTTATTACCGGCCTATTTGGGTGGTATGTAATGGATGTGCTGAAAGGCAGGCCAAAGAAAGCTTTGCCGCAAGCGCAGGCCGTGGTTGTTCCAGACCAACCGATTGTTAAGCATCATAAGAGAAAACATTTTGGTTCTGTACAACAACCGGCACGAGATCTATCGGTCTCCAACGGCTATCATCCGCCGGTTGTATCAACCTCGAACAATAAAACAGATACGCCGGTACAGGCGGCCCATCCGATGGTAAGACGGAGTACATCAGCACGAGAGAGTACCCCGGCAGCATCCGTCAAACCCGAAGTTAACGATGATAGCACCACACCAACAAATGATGGCGCACCGTCAGCTTTTTTGCAGGCTAATATGACGGGTGTAGTTGCGTTGCACCAATCGGCTAATTATGGTTCGACGGTTATCATTAATATTCCTAATCAGGCTAAAATTACAGTGCTGGAGCATGGCCCCATTTTCTGTAAAATTAATTACCGGGGACAGATAGGGTATGTGCCTAAACGCGCAGTGGTAGAGCCTTTTTGAGTAGCATCGTTAGCTAACTTTTACGCTGAAAATTTTATTCGCCGCACCCAGATGTATACATTTGAGTAAAACAAATACCCTTATGGAATACATCAGATTTGGAAATACCGGCATGACCGTATCGCGGTTATGCCTGGGCACCATGACTTACGGCACCCCGACCGAGCGTTGGCCATGGGCCTTGAACGAGGAGCAAAGTCGTCCGTTTATTCAGCGTGCTTTAGAGTTGGGGATCAATTTTTTTGATACGGCCGATATCTATACCGCTGGCGCCAGCGAAGAAGTAGTTGGCCGTGCCCTGCGCGATTTTGCTAAACGCGACGAAATTGTCCTTGCCACCAAAGTTTTTAATCCGATGGGGCCGAGCCCTAACCAGAAAGGCCTATCGCGCAAGCACGTTATGAGCGCGATTGACGCCAGCCTGAAGCGCCTGGGTACTGATTATGTTGATTTGTACCAGATTCACCGTTGGGATTATAACACGCCGATCGAAGAAACCATGGAGGCCCTGCATGATGTGGTGAAAGCCGGCAAGGCTCGTTACATAGGTGCGTCATCTATGTTTGCCTGGCAGTTTGCCAAAGCCCAATATACAGCCGATGCGCATGGCTGGACGCGTTTTGTATCTATGCAACCGCACTATAACCTGTTATATCGCGAGGAGGAACGCGAGATGCTGCCATTCTGCATCGATCAGAAGATTGCGGTAATTCCATGGTCGCCACTGGCACGCGGGGTTTTAACAGGAAACCGCACGAAAGATCACGCCAATACCGAGCGCGCAAAGACTGATGCTTTTGGTAAAACACTGTACCAGGGAAGTGATTTCAGGATTGTAGACCGAGTTACCGAGATTGCCAGGGAGAAAGAAGTGCCCAATGCGCAAGTAGCTTTGGCCTGGATGCTAACCAAGCAGGCTATTACGTCGCCTATTATAGGGGCCAGCAAACCCGGTCATTTAGAAGATGCAGTAGGAGCATTGGATGTGAAACTGACAGATGTGGAGATTACGCGATTAGAGGAATTGTATGAGCCGCACAGTATACAGGGGCATAGTTAACAGTTTCAAGAAATGATAACAAGGTGTCATCCTTGTCGAAGGGCGCGCGGAGGCTCCGCAATATACTAGGTATGTGGTGAGGCCGTCGAGCGTGTTTTGACAGGGCTCAATATGACACCCTTTTTATGTTCCTCCTGCTGGCATGTCTTTCAACTTGCGGACATATCATGTAAGCAGGCCGAGATCGCTTTTTTAGACCTTATTATTCCTTCTCCATCAGCTCAAACAGCTGGCGATTAATCTCTCGCACAACCGGTCCGGGCTGGCCCTTGCCTATAGGCTGGCCATCTACGGCAACCACGGGATGCGCCTGACGGGTAGTACTGCTCAGAAACGCTTCTTTAGCAGCAAAGAGATCATCCATAGTAAAGTCGCGCTCTGCAACGGTATAGCCGGGAACGTTAAGCCCCAGTATTTTGCCGCGAATCACGCCTTTCAGAATGTTGTTCTCTGCAGTTAAGATCTCGTTGTCGGTAACAATAAAAAAGTTTGAACGTGGACTCTCGCCCACTACGTTATTGTAATAATATAGAATTTCCCCGGCGCCGCTTTCACGCATTTGCTTTTGCAGGCGGATGGCCTGCACGTAATCAATGCTTTTGGCCGAGGGTACTTGTCGCTGATAGTGGTAGCTCATCAGCTTGATGCCGCTATCAGATAGGTTTTTGATGATAAGCGGCGTTTGTTGTATAACCAGATTAGTTGGGCTGCTTAATGAAAAGCCATCGTCAGAATAACCACCGGTAAGGATTAGTTTGATGCCAGAATCTGGGATATTGTTTTTGTTAATCAGATTGCTGATCATCGACTTTAGTTCCTCACGAGTAAAGTTGACTTCCAGCCCCATCTCATCAGCCGAGTGAAAAAAACGATCCAGGTGATCATCCAGAAAGATTGGTCGGCCGCCAATGGTCTTGAAAAAATCAAATAAACCATAGCCGCGCTGGATGGAAAGATCGCGCACGTTCAGCGTAGCTTCTGCAGAAGGTAGCAATTGATCGTTGATGTAGATGTAGTTCATTATCTCACCTTTTCCTCTCAAAATTAGAAGATTCTTTAAATCCCTTCCTAAGGAGGGATTCCTTATCGCTTATTATAAAGTACTCACCGAAGGGGAGGGGTGTTATCCTTTTCCCATTTTTGACAAGCCGGTCGTCTTCATGCTGAAGATATTTTCGCTGTAGCTCATTACCAGGTTCTGGCGTTCACGCTGGCGTTTCATGGCGGTGTCAACCATGTCTTTCAGCAGGCGGTCAAATTTCTTATCGGTTGCTTCCCATAAATAGAACGATAATGAACCCGGAATGGTGTTAATCTCATTCACATAAACATCGCCGGTCAGGGTATCGGTCAGAAAGTCGATACGCGATACGCCCGAGCAATCCAGCACGCGGAAGGTCTCTTTCGCCAGTGTTTGGATCTTAGTTGATAACTCTGCCGGAATATTGGCCGGGATTTGCCGTTTAGTGCTGGTCATTCCTTTTGAGCCGGCGCCTTTGGCATTGTTTACGTATTTGTCTTTATAACTCAGAATGTCGCCTGCGCCCAGTGGCTCCTCGCAAACAGAGGCCGCTTGCTCGTTGGCATCACCCAAAACAGAGCAGTTAATCTCTTTCAGATTCTGTACCATGCGCTCTACCAGAATGCGTGATGAGAAACTGCCCGCCAGCTCAACAGCATCTAACAGTTGCTTTTCGTCAGCTGCTTTAGAAACACCCACGCTCGATCCCAGGTTTGATGGTTTTACAATAACCGGGAAGCCAATTTCTTTTATTTTATTAATGATGGCCGCCTGATTGGTGTGCCAGCTACGGTCTGTAAACCAGGTATAGTCTACCACCGGCAGGCCGCTTTCTTTCAGCACCATCTTCATCATGATCTTGTCCATACCCACCGCGCTTGACAGTACGTTGCAGCCTACAAACGGAATGCCTTTCAATTCCAGCAAGCCCTGAAGCGTGCCGTCTTCGCCGTTGGTGCCGTGAATGACCGGGAAAGCCACATCAATTTTGCCCAAATCCTTCTTGCCAAAAAGACCGGTTTTAACCGGGTACAGGTTGAAATCGCCAAAAGATGGTGAGAGGTAAATCTCCGTACACTGAGCCAGCAATTGGTCTAGGTTTTTGTAGTTATCTACATTCATCAAGGCATCGCCGGTATACCATTTTCCGGCTTTAGTAATGTATATGGGGGTAATGGCATAAGCGTTTTTATCAAACGCGCTCATGGCCTGCTGTGCAGATATTACAGATATTTCGTGCTCTACCGAGCGGCCGCCAAAAATAACGCCAACTTGTATTTTCATTGTTTTATAACGAGGTATTCTTCTTTTATTACGTAGAGCCACGCAATTGTGGCCCCTCTTTGGTTTATTATATTGTTAATCTATCCAAGGTGAGCCACAAATATGTGGCTCTACGGGAAAAGATCGTTTTTTTAGGATTCGTAAGTATCCGGCAAATCATTCTCGTATAACAGCACATCGCCGGCTTTCACCATGGTACCCAGGTGACCGGTAGCATCTTTAAAATTTTGTGCCATATAGATCTGTTCGTCCGGATAGTTTTTGTTTTTCAGGCCTTTTAAAATGGCCGCGCTGTTGGTTTTGCTTACCAGTACAACGTAGTCGCAGCTATCGGCCATTTGTTCGCCCAGCAGCATGTTGTAATGCTCCTGTTTGTCGCCCAGTTCAATCATGCCCGGGGTGATGATGATTTTGCGGAGGCCTTCAATACCTTTCAACACTTCCAGCGCCATTTTAGAGCCAACCGGGTTAGAGTTAAAGGCATCATCAATTACGGTAACACCATTGCCATGCACTTTTACTTCAAGGCGATGTTGTACCGGTTCAAGTTTTTTGATGGCGAAGGCAATGCTGTCGTCAGACACTTCCAGATTTTTAGCCACAATGTACGATGCCAGGATGTTAGACAGGTTGTAGCTACCCACCAAACGCGTCTGGAACGTGCCTTTAGCCTCGCCTTTATGAAACACAGTGAACTCAGAACCTCGGGCCGAGTAAGATACATTGCCGACGTAGTAATCAATCGATGGATCTTCTGCTGAATAATAAGCCGTTTGCCTGTCGCTCACCGGGCGGTTGGCCACAAACTCATAGTCGTGGTTCAATACAGCCAGCGCGCCTGACGGCAATGAATCAATCAGTTCAAACTTGGTCTTTTGTACGTTCTGGATGGTTTTGAAAGTTTCCAGATGCTGCTCGCCAACGGCGGTAAGGATACCGATGTGCGGATGCACCAGATCGCAGATCTCCTGAATATCATGAAACTGCTTGGCGCCCATTTCGGCAATAAACACCTGGTGGGTAGCCTGCAACTGCTCGCGAATGGTACGGATAACGCCCATCGTAGTGTTAAAGCTGCCGGGGGTCATCAGCACGTTGTATTTCTCAGACAGCATGCGGTGCAAAAAATGTTTGGTGCTGGTTTTGCCGTAGCTGCCGGTAATGCCAATAATAATCAGGTCCGGACGTTCTGAAAGTATACGCTGCGCATCCTTATAATACCATTTATTTACTCCGGCTTCAACAGGTGACATCAGCATATTGGCCACGAAAATGAGCACGAAGCTCAGGAATGTCATGAAAGCCAAACCCCAAAGCGACATTACCACGTTGTGCGCAAAAATAGCATGCACTCCGGCCAGTATCACGGTTAACGCAAATAGGGTTGCAAATAACCGTGTAGCGCGTGAGGTAAATACCACCGGCTTTTTCTGCTTTTTAGCAAACAGCATCCAGGCCAGCAAGCCAAAGCAGCTGATAAATGCCAGCGCTGTTACCAGCGGACTAGCCAGAAAAGTCAGCACACCGGTGATGGCCAGCATCACCACCTCCCAAATTCGCGGACCGATTACTAAGTTATTTTTGAGCCACTTGCCATAACGCTCGTTACGGTAAGAGTTTAGCTGCATCATGTGCAGCTCATAGCGCAGTTTGGCAAATGCGTAAATCAGCAGGGCAATTAATGCCAGTATCAATAGGGCTTGCTCCATTAATTATTTTTTCTTGTCGGGCGTTAAAAAGTTGTCCAGTATAATCAAAAATTCGCCCAGTTTCTCTATAAAGCTAAAATGTCCCACGCCTTTTAGTACCACCAGTCCGGCGTTAGGTATCAGTTTTTCCATGGTCTGGCCGTCACTCAACGGGGTGGCGGTGTCGTTTTCGCCCCAAACTAATAACGTTGGCGCTTGTATTTTGGGCATCACGCTTTTCAGATCAGCATTAACACATTTTACCATAATCTGCCGCATCATGGCTGAGGCTGCGTTGTAATCGGTAGATCCAGCCGTTTTGCGGTAGTTATTAATCATTTCCTGACCTTTCGTTTTGCCCAATAACAGCGGCAATATTTTTTTTGCAAGTTTAAATGAGTAAACTTTAAAATAATATTTCAGTTTGCGTTTAGGCTTAATTCCTGCCGCATCAATCAACAGCAATTTATGCACCGGGTTGCGCGATGCATACAGGATAGATACCCTGCCGCCGTGCGAGTGCCCACCCAATATAGGGTTGGTAATGCCTTTTAGCTTGAAAAACTCTTCCAGAAAATCTACATAGCCTTCCACACCCCAAACCTCTTTCGGTTCATCACTTTCGCCAAAACCTGGTAGATCAATGGAAATTACTCTGAAATTGTTTTCAAATTGTTGCTGAACCCGGGTAAACGCCTGCAGATTTGATCCCCAGCCGTGCAGCAAAACCAGGGGATACCCCTCGCCGGTTTCTTTGTAATTGATTTCTAGACCTTTTACTAACAGGGTTTGCTCCATGATGGGCAAAGATAGTTAGTTTGGTTAATTTTTGGTGATTGGTGATTAGATGCTACTGCTATTATTTGCGTTTGTTCCCGCTTTCCGTTCCAAGTCCTCGTTTCACTCTGGGCTTTCCACTGCAATCGGGTTTATGGGTGAGCGGTGGTTGCCTGGCACTAACTAACACGTTGTTCCTCGCAATGAAGTTTTGATATGAATTGCACTGGATTCTATTTAAGCAATGATGCGCTCAATTCCCTCCAATCCTTCACCTCCTGCTCTATCCCCGCCATTTTTCCAATCATCCCATAAACATCCGCCGCACTATGCCCATGCCCCCGCAAATATTTAATTGATGTAGCACCAGCTGATTTTGATAGCTTCAAACCACCTGTTTCCATCAGCAGGGGATGATGATAAAATGCAATGTGATTAAAAGCGTCCAGGCTCAGTTGCTGCGCCAAGTATTCCTGTGCAATAGTTGATGCCCACAGATCCTGCCCGCGCACAATCAAATCAACTCCAAAATGCAGGTCGTCAATAATAGATGATAACTGATAGGCCGGATAGCTATCTTTTTTGCGCACTACAAAGTATTGCATATCGGCTGGTAGTTGCGCTTGGATTATCCTCTCAGGATAAGTCCGGATAACAACTTTCGCATCGGCTTCTGTAATCAGCCGCCAATTGCTATCCGATGTATCCAGATCAAGCGATTTATGCAGACAGGTGCCGGGGTAACTATCATCCGCACTTGCGCGCCTGATAGCTGCGCGTGAACAAGTGCAGGCAAACACTTTATCATCTTTGCGCAGTTGATTCAGCGCTTCGTTGTACAGGTCAAGCCGGTGTATTTGCGACCATTCACGCTCATATTCCTCATATGTACGTGGGCCTTCATGCCAGGCGATTTGCAGGAAGTTCAGCGTGTCAAAAATGTCCTGTACATAATCCCGGTTCACACGGTCGCGGTCCAGGTCATCAATCCGCAGTAATATCTTGGCTCCGGTCCGTTCAGCAATAGCAGCAGTAAGTGCAAAAGACAGTGCATTGCCCAGATGTAAAAAGCCACTGGGAGTGGGGGCAATACGTGTTTTATGGAACTGTGGCTGGGTCATTTCTTAATCCTGCTAAAGTAAAAAAGACGGCTTTATGGGCCGTCTTTTTTAACGTATATCGATGTTAATTATTTAACAGCTAACTCCGGTTGTTTTTTTACGCCAATGTAGATGGCACCGGCCAGGGCCAGTAACAGGAGGATAGAACCGATAAGTGAGATAGTCTCGCCGGTATAGTATGATGCCGGGTGGAATACAAACTCAATTTTGTGGTTACCTACAGGGATGGACGCTGCACGCAGTACATAATCGCTGCGGAAGTATGGTGACTCTTTGCCGTCAATCAGCATTGTCCAGCCTTTGTCGTAATAAATCTCAGAGAATACCGCGATCTGTGGCGTGCCCGAAGTACTTTCGTATGTCATGTGATCCGGGTTGTAATTGGTCAATGTGATTTTAGCAGCTGGATCAAAGGCCGTTGGCTTGCTGTCAATCATTTTGGTGTATTTCTTGTCAACAATTGCTTCGTCTTTTGGTGAGAAGCTGCTGATGGCCTGCATTTCCTGATCGGCATTGTCGGCAAAGCGAATATTTTTTACAAACCAGGCGTTACCGCAGGCGGTATGATTTACCTGCATGCTAGCCTGTTGCGTTTTGGGATCGGCGGTGATGATGTATTTAGTGTTCAGCATGTCCAGCACATCATGGTTGATGCTTTTGCTAAACTGGTTATCAATCAGCTCGTCAAAACGTTTTAGACGCGCCGCTGAGTAGCCGCTAACTGATTTATGGAAGAACGGGTTAAAAACATCGAACTTAATGTTGGCCGAAGCGTCAAACACACGGAAATCAGGGTCGTTGTCACGCATAATAAATTGGTCAACCTCACGTGGTTTAACAGCGGCTTCTGCATCAACCTTATCCTGGAAGTTAGCATCCTTCAGGTAACGTTTGTCAATCTGCCACATATCTACCAATACCAGCGCAAACAGGGCGATAGACATTACCGTTAAATTGATCTTCTGTTTTACAAAAGCCCACAGCAAACCAAAGGCCACAACTACAAAGATCAGCGTGCGGATGGCGTCAGTACGTTCTAACGAGATACGATCTTCACGCAGTGCGCTGGCGATGCTTTGCGCCATATTATTGTCGCCTTGTAAGGCCTGGGTGAGGTTGCTCACACCGGCAGCCTGATCGTCTGAACGGAAGTTCAGCAACACATCTGGAACAGCGATCATCAGCAGGGTAATACCACCAACAATGAAGAAGGCGATTTTTAGTTTTTTGAAGATAAGCGCTTTGTCCGGATTGTCTGATAGTTCCTGGATTGCCAATACCGCCAGGATAGGGAAGCATAAGCTGGCCACTGCCAGGATAGACTCTACCGCACGGAATTTATTATAAAGCGGGAAGTAATTAAAGAAAAGATCTGACAGGAACGGTAGATTTTTACCGAAAGACAGGAACATGGTCAGCAATACCGTTCCAAGTAGCCACCATTTCAGTCGGCTACGTACAATAATTAGTCCCAACACAAACAGGAAGCAGATTACCGCACCAAAATAGAACGGTCCTGCTGTGCCCGGTTTATTGCCCCAGTAAAGTGACAGGCCCGGGAAGTTAGACAGCTGCTGTGCGTAGTTAACAGCTTGTTCTTCCGCCACGTTTTTATTCAGAAATACTTTTGCTGTGGCTGAGTTTTTATCAAGCGTTTCGGTACCGTTACCGCCGCCATATGCGTTCGGGATCAGGAAGGTGAAACACTCGCCCACGCCCTGGCTCCACTCATAGGCGTAGTCTTTATCTAAACCGTTTTTAGGTTCTTTGGCGTTTTTGGTAAGGTTTGATTTACCACGGTAGCTGTCTTTGCTATACTCGGCAGTGCTCCACAGCATAGAAACGTTTACAAGCACGGCCAGTAACAATGCGCCAGCCAAATAAGCTACCGACTTAACAAACGCTGGCACGGTTTTATTTTTGAAAGCGTGGTAAAGCTCAATACCTAACAGGATAAGCAGCGCCAGCATCAGATAATAAGTCATCTGGATGTGGTTGGCCCTAATCTCCATAGCCAGGAAGAACGCCGTAAGTGCGCCGCCGGTTAAATACTTACCGCGTAGCGTAAGCAGAATGCCGGCCAGTATAGGCGCAAAAAAGGCAATGGCAAAAGCCTGGTTAGAGTGTCCTGCGGTTAAGAGGATGATATTGTATGACGAGAACGTGAACGCAATAGCACCCGCTCCCGCTAACCATGGTTTGACCTTTAGTACGTTAAGCAGCAGGTAAGTGCCCAATAACAGAATGAGCACGGTATCTACCGGGTTGGGCAGTACGGCTTTAACGGCTTTTACAACCCAGGTGGTAATGTTATTTGGATATGGCGCCCAGATCTGGTAGGCAGGCATCCCGCCAAAAATCTGGTTGGTCCACAAAATGGTTTGGCCCTTTTCGCGGTAATCGTTAATTTCTTTTTGGGTGGATTGTGCGCCTACAACATCACTCTGGCCGAGTGTTTTGCCGCTGAAGGCTGGTGTGAAATAGAAAAAGCATACGATTAAAAATATGCCTATAATGGCCAGGTGTTGGCCATTACGTTTAAACCATTTGTCCATCTGGTACAGATAAAGTAATTATATAATTTCTCCAAAAATAGAAATTTGGGCGAGATTTGAAATATTACTTTTTAAGCACCTATTTAGACCTTGCAGGCCTCAGCTTTTATTCTGAAGAGGAAAAACATGAGAAGTAACCCGGCAATACTGCACAGATAAGCGATGATAGTTTTGCGGTCAAACTCCTCGCGGTTTTTGCGGATAATGTAGTAGTTGTATAAGGCAAGCAGACCCGTTGCAACCCAAAAGAACCAGTTGATTTTGCAGCCCATGGCCCAAATTTCAATAGACACGGCCATTACCACATAGTTGGCAATAATCAGCGACATTGATTCGGGCGTGCCATAGTGGCGGCGCTTGTAAATTTCTTCTGGCAGCTCGGGTAGCATGGCTAGCTTATTTTACTTCTTCGTAATCAATAAAATCACCTTCAGAGTCTGGCACCTGTTGTTTCTTTTGCGCAGGAATGTGCTCAATTTTGATAGTTCCCTCGCGTGGGCGCGACTGTTGCTGGCGGTATTGCTGTTGGCGGTACGACTGTTGCTGCTGTGCATTATTAACTGCTCCCTGAAATAAAGAGCCTAATAACCAGCGGGCTATGGTGCGCACTAGGTAAAAAACACAAATAACTTCAATCAAATACTTGATCATAACGCAATAACTTAATAGAGCCTACAAATATAAGGCATAAACGAATAAAAAGTTTTTTTCTGATAATCTGATTATCAGCAGGCTGATTTAGGTTGAATTGTGAGATTGGGATGAGATTTTGCTTTACCCTCTACCTCATTATTATCCGATTGTCATTTCGACCAACGGGAGAAATCTTAGCCCCCATGCTTGTCATTTGTTAAAATGGCAGATGTCTAAGATTTCTCATCGCGCCCAAGCGCGAGCCCCACCCTGCGCTCGCTCGAAACGAATGGGGGGCTGTTTGTTAGAGAAAGTTAAAACTTCTCCTGCATCATTTTTTCAAGCGCAAACATCTCGTCGCGCAGTTTAGCGGCCTGGAGGAAATCCATATCCTTGGCGGCGGCCAGCATGTCCTTGCGGGTGTTGTCGATGGCTTTTTGCAGATCTTTTTTGCCCATATATTGAACAATCGGGTCGGCAGCGATGGAGAGCGTTTCTGATTCTACATATGGTTTTTGTACACCGCCCACAAAGTCCACTACTGATGTTTGCTCGATGATGGCTTCTTTAGATTTACCTACGGTTTTTGGTGTAATGCCATGCTCGGTATTGTAAGCAATCTGTTTTTCGCGGCGGCGGTTGGTTTCGTCCATGGTTACCTGCATGGAGTCGGTAATCTTGTCGGCATACATAATTACACGTCCGCGATCATTACGTGCGGCACGGCCAATAGTCTGGATCAGCGAACGCTCTGATCGTAAGAAGCCTTCTTTATCGGCATCTAAAATAGCAACCAGCGATACTTCGGGTAGGTCCAGGCCCTCACGCAAAAGGTTGATGCCTATCAGTACGTCAAACTCGCCCAGGCGCAACCCGCGCAAAATTTCTACACGTTGCAAGGTTTTTACCTCAGAGTGGATGTAACGGCACTTGATGCCCAGCTTATCCATGTATTTAGCCAGCTCTTCGGCCATGCGTTTGGTTAGGGTGGTTACCAGTACGCGGTCGCCAGCTTTTACGGTTTGGTCAACCTCTTCCAGCAAATCATCTACCTGGTTAATTACCGGGCGCACGTCAATAACAGGGTCCAGCAATCCTGTCGGGCGGATCACCTGCTCAATCACCACGCCTTCTGATTTTTCCAGCTCAAAATCACCAGGCGTTGCGCTTACATAGATGGTTTGCGGGGCTAATCGTTCAAACTCCTGGAAATTGAGCGGGCGGTTGTCCAGCGCTGCAGGCAAGCGGAAACCATAATCAACTAAGGAGATCTTGCGCGAACGGTCGCCCCCATACATGGCGCGGATCTGTGGTACGGTAACGTGGCTCTCGTCAATCACCATCAGGTAATCATCAGGGAAATAATCCAGCAGGCAGAAGGGCCTTGCACCCGGTTGGCGGCCATCAAAAAAGCGGGAGTAGTTTTCAATTCCAGAACAATAACCCAGTTCGCGAATCATCTCCAGATCGTAATTCACCCTTTCTTCCAATCGCTTGGCTTCCAGGAAACGGCCATCATCAATAAACTGTTTCTTGCGGGTTTCCAGTTCCTCTTGTATGGCCCAGATAGATTTGGTAAATCTATCGCGCGGTGCCACATACAGGTTAGCCGGGAAAAGTACCATGTGGGTCATTTTTTCGACGGTCTTCCCGGTGGCTGGATCGAAAGAACTTAACTCTTCAATATCATCGCCAAAGAAAGAGATGCGGTAAGCATAGTCCAGATAAGCCGGGAAAATCTCTACGTTATCACCTTTCACACGAAAGGTGCCTCGCTTAAAATCGGCTGTGGTGCGGGCGTACAAAATCTCTACCAGGCGATGTAAAAATGCATTGCGACTGATACGTGTACCCACCGCAAAGCGGAATACCGATGCTGCAAAATCGTCCGGATTACCCATACCGTAGATGCACGAGATGGATGATACCACGATTACATCCCTGCGGCCCGACATGAGGGCTGAGGTGGTACGCAAGCGTAGTTTTTCAATCTCCTGGTTAATCTGCAGGTCTTTCTCAATATAAGTATTGCTGGAGGGGATAAACGCCTCCGGCTGATAATAATCATAGTATGATACAAAGTAGTTCACGGCGTTCTCAGGGAAAAACTGCTTGAACTCGCCGTATAACTGTGCAGCCAATGTTTTGTTATGGCTAAGGATGAGCGTTGGCCTTTGTGTTTGCTGGATGACATTGGCAACGGTAAAGGTTTTGCCCGAGCCGGTAACTCCCAAAAGTGTTTGGTAGGTATCGCCGCCCTGTACGCCTTCCACCAGTTGACGGATGGCATTGGGCTGATCGCCCATGGGCTGATATTCAGATGTTAATTTGAAATCCATGTAGTAAAACAAAAATAATAAAATAACGTCGAGGTTGTTTGTTGTGCTAAAGAAATTAGTGTTGGCCGGATGTCATTTATCTGCTACATAAGGTGGCTTGTAAATCTCAATTACAATAATTGAAAAATTAACCATTGTATTTTCAAATTATCGCAAAAGTTAAATTTGGGATAATCAATTTTTATAACGAGGCGTTATAAAATCAACCCTATTGATGCAAGCACCTCACATTCTACCTGATGAAAGTACTGTTTTCGTACCTCAAAAAACACAAATGGACCGTGTTGCTGGCGCTGTTATTGACGGCCGTTAACCAATGCTTCTCGCTGGTTGATCCTATGATTACCGGCAATATTGTTGATAAATACATTGTAAATACCATACACATGCCGCGTGACGAATATATCCGGGGCATTTTATGGCTGGTTACGCTGGCGGTAGGGGCTGCGCTAATATCGCGCGTTGCCAATAATTTTCAGGATTACTTTACCATAACCGTGGGCCAACGCATTGGAGCCGAAATGTATGCCGATGGGATGCGTCAATCGCTGGCTATGCCTTTTCATGAGTTTGAAGACCAGCGTAGTGGTGAAAAGCTGGGTATATTGGGCCGCGTGCGCAGCGATTCAGAAAACTTTGTGAAGGCCTCCATCAACGTTACGTTTATGGCGTTCTTCGGCATCATCTTCGTGGCTGTGTACTCGTTTATGATTAGCTATAAGGTGACGCTGGTTTTCTTTGTATCGGTGCCGGTTATTGTATGGCTCAGCTGGACGCTGTCTAACAAAATTCGTATCATCCATCGGGCTATCATTTTGAAAACATCGGTGCTTGCCGGTCGCACGGGCGAGGCGCTGCGGAATATCCAGTTGGTAAAAAGTCATGGTCTGGCCGATGAGGAGATTGACCGGCTCAATAAAACTACCTACAAAATCTTGAACCTGGAGATTGTTAAAACCCGGATATTGCGTTTGCTTAGCTTTGTACAGGGGACCACGGTAAACCTGGTGCGTAGTACGATGGTAGTAGTTCTGCTGATACTGATTTTTGATAAGGAGATCTCTCCGGGACAGTATTTTAGTTTTTTGCTGTACGCTTACTTTTTATTTGGTCCGCTACAGGAGTTTGGCCACATGGCACTGGTTTGGCGCGAAGCACAAATGAGCTTTAAGAATTTTGCCCGTATTATGAACACACCGCCAGAGGCCATACCCGACGAGCCGCAGCCCATTGAAAACATTGTGCACATTGCGTTGGAAGAGGTGAGCTTTAAATATCGCCTGGCTAATCGTTATGCGCTTAAAGGCGTATCATTCCATGCCGTAAAAGGGGAAACGGTGGCCTTTGTGGGGCCGTCTGGCTCTGGTAAGACTACGTTGATTAAAATATTGGTGGGATTGTACAAGCCTGTCGAAGGAGACATTATTTATAACTATACCTCACATTCTGAGTTTGATCTGAACCAGATGCGCCGCCGTATAGGGTTTGTTACGCAGGATACGCAGCTTTTTTCGGGCACCATTAAAGATAATCTGTGCTTTGTAAAGCCCGATGCTACCGATGAAGAATGTATAGACGTGCTGAACAAAGCTGCCTGCCAAAGTTTGCTGGCCCGTGCCGAGAACGGTATTCATACCCTGATTGGCGAAAGCGGCGTAAAAATATCAGGCGGTGAAAAGCAACGCATCTCCATTGCCCGGGCACTACTGCGCAATCCGGACATCTTGTTATTTGACGAGGCCACCTCGGCACTCGATTCGCTCACCGAAGAGGAGATTACCCGCACGGTAAATGAACTGTCAGAGTTGAAGAACCATATCTCTATTATTATTGCCCACCGTCTGTCCACTATTATGCATGCCGACCGAATTTATGTGCTGGAAAACGGTCAGGTAGTAGAATGCGGTAACCACACTGATCTGGTTGAACAAAAAGGGCTGTACTACGCCATGTGGCGCCAGCAGGTTGGCGAGCGCAGGTTGCAGGAAGAGTTAAGTAATGCGCTGAGTCAGGAATGAACCAGTCTTGAACAAATTTCTTAGTATTTACAGAAATTCCCTTGCAATGACGGAAGGATAAGGCGACGCGTTTTTCTGCGTACAAATCCTGGCAATCCTAAAAATCTTGTCAATCCAGGTTCAAAAAAAACCCATGCTTTTGCACGGGCTTCAATATCAAATAGACCTATTGGTGCCAGTTAAGGCACTTCAGGTTTCTAAAAAAGAGTTAATTACTTAGATTTTGGCATTACAGAGTTGGCATACATTACTACGCCAGCACCAAATACCAGGATACCACCAAAGAAGATAGCAGCAGCGGCACCTAAACCTGCGTCAGAGTCAACTGGATTAAAAGCGTGCTGAGGGGTTAATATCAATGAACCGCCTACAATGGCCATGCCTACAAATGCGATTAAAAGACCGATGTTCTTCATTTCTCAAAAATTTTACGCGGCAAATATATCAATTTGCTGTTAATGATGACAACTAACAGCAAATTGTTTTCAATCTTATTTGCAGCGTTATACTCATAATACGGCATAATTGTAATCAGGGCATCCAAAACATAGAATACAGTTGGAGTTGTTTGATAAAACATGAACAGCCTGCTGGTATTTACCGGCAGGCTGTCACGCTTCATTGATCTTTAATTTTTACTCGGCCGCAGCGGCTTCGTTTACCAGGTTTTCTGCTGCCTGGGTAAGCGCCTCGTCAGTTGCTTTTTCATTGTCAAGTGTTTGTTGCAGCAGATCAGCTACCTCTGTGTGGCCCATGGTTTGGGCAAACGTACGCAGGGTGCCATAAGTGGCAATTTCGTAATGTTCTACTTTTTGTGCTGCCAGTATCAGGCCGGCATCACGGGTGTTGCTGCCTTTTTCGGTTTCTTCAATGATGCCGTTAGCCTCCTCCAGCAAACCAGCCATGGCATCACATTTTTTGGCTACAGCTTTTTCTTCCAGTAGCTCAAAAACTTTTTCCAGCGTTTCAACGTGGGTTTTGGTTTCGGCAGTGTGTTTTTCAAAAGCTGCGGCGAGGTCGGCGTTAGTGGCGGCCTTTTGCATTTTGGGCAGCGCGGTAGCCAGATGTTTTTCCGCCCAGTAAATGTCTTTCAGTTCATCTACAAAAAACTCATGGAATTCCGACTCTTTCATCTGCGCCGTCAGATTAGCGGTTTTAGTTTTAGTTGCCATATAGATATGTTTTTAAAAGGTAATTGATATAAAAACAACCAATATGGGGTTAAATGTTTTAATTAATAAATAATTTTATTCCTTGTGGTTTTGGACAGGTGTAATGTGAGGACTTTAAGTCTTTTGCGATTTTTTTCTCGCTGCAGGAAACAGGATGTTATTTAAAATTAACCGGTAGCCGGGTGAATTGGGGTGCAGCGAAAGATCGGTTGGTGGATCACCCGGACTGTGCTGATAATCTTCCGGATCGTGCCCGCCGTAGAAGGTCCACTGGCCTTTGCCATATTCACCGTGAATGTAGCGGGCCTCATTTAGTGTTTTCATTTCGCCCATTACGGTCACGCCAGGTTTCAGCTTGTCTTTATTGAAGGCGGTAGCCAGGCCGTTAAAACCCTTTATTACGCGTTCATGATCCTGGGTAAGCATACTGGGCACCACATCCCACTTGGCCGAGAAATCAAAGAGCGTGAAAAAATCTTCCTCGCGCGGGATGCGGCGTTGGTTGTTAATATCACTGAAGCCGCGCTGCATGCCGGTATAAACCGTGAAATTGCGGAAGGCAAGTGTTTGACTGTAATCTATTTTTGATTGGGCGTTGGGATCGGACGGGTCGCCGTCATATTGCGTATCTACAATATCGGTTTTATAGGCTGATAGTGCAATGTCAAAACTATCGGCACCTGAGCACATGGCAAACAGAAAGCCTCCATTAGCGCAAAAATCGCGGATACGCTGGGCTACGGCCAGTTTCATCTTTGATACTTTTTTAAAGCCAAGTTTTTGCGCCCTTGCTTCTTGTGCTGTTTTACTTTCAGCATTATCCTCCGGTCTGAACTCTCCTCCAAAACCGCCAACTGTATTACCTGGAAATCCACCATACCCTCCACCAAATCCTCCAAACCTGCCGCGATTGCCCATTTTGCTGTACTGGCCGGTAAAGTCCTCATGGTGCAGGTGCAGCCAGTCATACTTTTGCAGGTCGCCTTTCATCACTTCTTCATCATAAACATAATCGAAAGGGATCTCTGCATATTTCAAAACCAGTTCTACAGCGTCTTCCAGGCCGCCTTTGTTTCTGGGAGAGTACAGGGCAATTCTGGGTGCTTTTTCCAGCTTTACCACGTCCATATTAACGGATGGATCGTTAATCTGCGTCATCATCTCGCTTACCTTGCTGTCGTCAATTACCTCATAGGTCACGCCGCGTATTTTGCACTCGTTTTCGGTGTTTTTGTTATAAGCGGTAAGGAAACTGCCGCCACGATAGTTGAGCAGCCAATCTACCGTGTTGCCGTTCTTCAAGATCCAGAAGGCGATACCGTATGATTTCAGATGATCTTTTTGTACCTCATCCATTGGCAATAAAATAGACGATGCCCTGCCGTAAATGGCAATGAGCACAAGCAAAAACGTCCAGCAATGTTTGAGGATGCGGTGCATTTACTCAAATATAACGAACAAACAGCCAGGGTTTTAGATTGTAACGGAAATAAAAGATGGGATTGATAGATAACGTCTCTCTATGCCCGTTCAAGTGTTTACACGTTAACGGACATAGAGGTAGAACAAGTTTGTTTATGACCTTGGCTTACTTAGTGATTCTCCTGCCTAAAGCGCTCCAGCAACAAGTTTACATCCAATTTAGCATCCAGATCTTCAGTATCGGTTTTGTCGTCATCTTCAATTTCTGTGTCCAGGTCTTCAGGTTTAAACTGATGGATACGCCACTCGTTATTGTTGTATTCCAACGCGGTGAGACTCTCCACCCAGTCGCCAGAGTTAAGGTAAAGCACTGAACCATTGCCTTTAGTAGAGTTGATGGTTCGAATCTCGGCATGGTGAATATGCCCGCAGATTACATAGTCATAGCCTTTATCTACTGCCAGATCTGCCGCAGTTTGCTCAAACTGATTGATGAACTTTACCGCGTCTTTAAACTTGCTTTTAACTTTTTGCGAAAAGCTCATTTTCGGTCGCCCCAGCTTGGTAAGCCACCAGTTGACAAAACTGTTGATCAGTATCAGGGTATCATAACCAATGGCGCCCAGTTTGGCCAGCCATTTGGAATGCTGCATGGTAACGTCAAATACATCGCCGTGGAAGATCCAGGCTTTCTTGCTGTCAACATTCAGCACCAATTTGTTGAGGAGCTGGAAGGTGCCCAGGTTAAAATCGGCAAACTTGCGCAGCATCTCATCGTGGTTACCGGTTAGGTAGTAAACCGGGATGCCCTCGGTTACAAATTTCAGGATGCGGCGCAGAATTTTGGTATGAGTTTCGGGCCAGTAAGATTTGCTGAACTGCCAGATATCAATGATATCGCCATTCAGAATGAGCATTTTGGGTTTGATACTTTTAAGGTATTTCAGCAGCTCTTTGGGGTGACAGCCATAGGTGCCCAAATGCACGTCAGAAATAACAACAATATCTACCTCACGTTTAGCCATTGTTTAAAATAAGGGGGGATATATGCCAGTCCGGCTTATAAAGCCGGGTTAAAAAGCCTGGAAGGGCAGGAGCAGCCGCGCGATTATTCGTCGTCTTCTTCCTCATCTACTTTCATATCATAAGGACTGATATAGAAAACGCATACAAACAGCAGCAGTCCTATAACAAGCAAATAATCAAAGTGCATAATTATGATATATTGGTTACAAAGATCAGATTATTAAATTATTATAACGTTAAGACTCTGTTAAATATAAAAGGTTTCATGAGAGCGAAAAAAAACTGTTTCAAGCCAGTTCCTTCTCAATCCGCTTTAACTGCTTTAAATGATGCTGCAAATGCACACGCAAAAACTTAAACCAGTGTTTAGCGTGCAGCATGCCCAGGCGCGGGTGGCTGATGCGATGGTGGTCTTCAGCATTTGGCAGGAGTGGCGCAATCGCTTCGATCCGTTTACGGCATTTGATGATCATATTGCGGGCCTCCTCTTTGCTAATCTTTAATACCGGGATAACAGGAGGGGCCTTTATTTTGGCAGGCGGGAAACAGCTGGTCAGCATCAAAAACCGGCCCAACAGGTTAAGGCCTTTGCGGGTAGCAGGTGAGGTTCCACGGGCGCATTTTTCGGCGGCAATGCTGGCGCCCAGGGTTGATTGCAGGATATGCGAGTACACCTCGGCGAATGACCAGCCACCGTTGGGCGGCGTGACGTCAAACAGATCGTCAGGCAGACGGTCCAGCTCGGCGCGGTAGGCGTCAAGAGCGGTTTCAATGGCTTTACGTTCGGCTATCAGATCCATATAAGCCTAAAGGTAAGGGCTTATTCGGGTAATGACAAATGCTCCGTTGGGTGCTCGTCAACAACTGGTGGTTCTTTAGGCGGCAGGCCTTCTTCCAAACGTTTAGGACGAAGCACATAATAAACGCCAAACAAGGCCACAACAAGTGATATGAGATAAAAAGATACGCTCAGGAAAACCGCCAGACCCACATTCATGCCGAATAAGTTGGCGCACCATTGGAAGATCGCTTCGCGCGCGCCCAAGCCGCCAACCGTAGGCACCACAGATGCAAAGGCCGAAACCAGGAATGAAAGCAGGTAAGGTGCAAATTTGCCATTAAAGCCCTGACCCATCAGTACCATTATAATAGCCATTACCTGGCAGGTTTGTACCAGTATGGCCTTGGCGTGTCCCTTGAAAAAATGCTTGCCAAAATCGGCAAAAAATCTTTTTACAATTACGTAATAGATCATGGTACCAAAGGCAAAAACTGCAAACGGAATGGCAAAGTGAATTTCTATTTGAGGAATGAAGATTTTAAGCGAAATGATGATGAGACCGATAGCCCATAAGCCGCTCAACCTGTCAAAAAGCAGCGCCCAGAAAACCTTTTTGCCAGATAGGCCATAGCTTTTATTGAGCAGCCAGATCTTGTAACCATCGCCACCGATGCCGCCCGGTAATAACATGTTATAAAACAACCCTAGCATGTAAAGGCGGAAGTTAAAACGTGGGGCCAGTCTGAGATCTATCGACTTAAAGAAACTCAGCAAGCGCCACGATGAGGCGATGATGGAACAGAAATAACACAGCAACGCCGCCAGCATCCACCAGTAGTTGGCATGCAGCAGGCGATCTTTAGCCTGGCTGATGGGCACTTTGGTAAATACCCAGTAAAGCAGCGAGCCGGTTATAGCAAATTTGAGTACCGTTTGGGTAACGTTCCACAACTTTTGCTTCGGGGTTTTAGGCTCCGGCGCCTCTTGTTTTAATGTTGCCATATCGGGCGCGAAGTTAGTGATTTATTGATTAGTGATCAGAGATTAGTTAATCAATGACAGGTAACCAGTGCTCATCAGTGATTATTGGTGTATGCGATTGTAAATGGTGTGTAAATGTTTGGTTAAGCCTGTAGTTGCGTTAAAACTAATCACTGATTAACTAATCTCTAATCACTTAAATCCCTACCTTTGCGCAAAATTTAAAACACGGTTATGAGCAAAGTCAATGTCGGATTAGTACAGATGAGCTGCACTGCAGATAAGCAGCAGAATTTGCAAAAAGCTATTGTTAAAGTGCGTGAGGCTGCGGCCAAGGGTGCTCAAATAGTTTGCCTGCAGGAGCTGTTTACATCCTTGTATTTTTGTGATGTAGAAGATTACGATAACTTTAAACTGGCCGAGGCCATCCCCGGTCCATCAACAGATGAGCTAAGCAAGGTTGCTGCCGAGTTGGGTGTGGTAATTATTGCGTCGCTGTTTGAAAAGCGTGCGCAGGGTGTTTACCACAACACTACCGCCGTGCTGGATGCCGATGGCGCTTACCTGGGCAAATATCGCAAAATGCACATTCCTGATGATCCGGGCTTTTATGAGAAATTCTATTTTACACCCGGCGATCTTGGCTATAAAGTATTCAAAACCAAATTTGCTACTATCGGTGTGCTGATTTGCTGGGATCAATGGTATCCTGAAGCAGCTCGTATCACCGCATTGATGGGTGCTGAGATTTTATTCTATCCAACCGCTATCGGTTGGGCTACCACGCAAGATGAAGCCACCAACGTGAAACAATATAACGCATGGCAAACCATCCAGCGCTCACATGCTGTAGCTAACGGCGTGCACGTAGTAAGCGTGAACCGTGTAGGTGAAGAAGCCGGCGTGAAATTCTGGGGAGGATCATTCTTTGCAGATCCGTTTGGCGAGCTATTGCATCAAACCACCGTTGACGAAGAAGAGGTGATTGTGAAAGAACTGGATCTGGATAAATCAGATTACTACCGCAGTCACTGGCCGTTTTTACGCGACAGAAGAATCGACTCTTATCAGCCGATTACCAAGCGTTTAATAGACGAGGATTAAAAACCTCATCTAAATCCTCTCCAAAGGAGAGGACTTTGAATAGTATCAGAAAATGAATTATAACGATGGGTTTCAAAACCATCGCCATAAAATAAAGAGCGTAGGCCAGTCAGAACATCGGGCCAGCGCAGGCGGGAATGCCAATTTTATGTCGAGCTGTGCGAAGACAAAAAATCGCAGGGCGGGCGGAAGGATTATTCTGACTTGATTTTTTGATTACTTTTTTATCAAGAAAACGGCGAAGCCCTCTTGAGTGCCTATAAAAACAATTGATACACGAAAAAAAGTAACAGCCACCCGCGGCAACTGAGCGGGACTGACGTTCAATAAAAAACCGATCATCAACGAGATAACGTAGAGATTGCTTCGTTCCTCGCAATGACGTAACTACCAATCATGAATAACCTGAAAGGATTTCATTTCCCAGCCGAATGGGCGCCCCATACTGCCACATGGCTTAGCTGGCCACACAAAGAAGAATCATGGCCGGGCAAAATCGGTATGATCTATAGCCGCTACGCCGAGTTTATTAAAGAGCTGGCTAAAGGCGAGCTGGTACGCATCAACGTGGCTAACGACCAGATGCGAGCCTTTGCTTTGAAACAACTGCAAGAAGTTGGTGCCGATGTAAGTAAGGTGGAGTTCTATAATTTCCCTACCAATGATGCCTGGTGCCGCGATCATGGTCCGGCATTTTTGGTAAATTACGAAGAGAAAAAGAAAATCATTGTGGACTGGGGCTACAACGCCTGGGGCGGCAAATATCCACCGTTCGATCTGGATGATGTGATCCCGACTCGTATTGCAGAACAGTTCGGTCTGCCGGTTTATCACCCCGGTATTGTGATGGAAGGCGGTTCGGTTGATTTTAACGGAAAAGGTACGGTGCTAACTACTACCGCTTGCCTGCTGAATGAAAACCGCAATCCGCATTTAAACCAGGATCAGATTGAAGCCTATCTGCGCAATTATTATAGTGTTGAGCAGGTACTTTGGCTGGGCGATGGCATTATAGGCGACGATACCGACGGCCATATTGATGATATCACCCGCTTTGTAAACGAAGACACCGTAGTTACCGTGGTAGAAGAAAACAAAGCTGACGAAAACTACCACATCCTGCAGGAAAACCTGGAAACACTGAAAACCATGCGCCTGCTTAACGGCAAACAACTGAATATTGTTGAATTGCCTATGCCAGATCCGGTAATTTGGGAAGATCAGCGCCTGCCTGCCTCTTATGCTAATTTCTACATCGGTAATGCGGCTGTTGTGGTACCAACTTATCGTTGCGATAAAGACGATAAAGCGTTAGACATTATCCAGCAGTGCTTCCCCGACCGTAAAGTAGTGGGTATTGATTCAACCGATATCATTTGGGGACTGGGTAGTTTCCATTGCCTTAGCCAGCAGGAGCCCATGGTATAACAACCCCTCCCAACCTCCCCAAAGGGGAGGATATAGGAAATTGATCCCGTTTACTTTTAGTAAATGGGATTTTTTATTCCGTTTCGTTCCCTCTCCTTTGGAGAGGGCTAGGGAGAGGTGGAAAATTCACCGACAATTCATCCCCTTTTACCGATTAGTTGCCTTTGCCTGCCACATATCCGTTGGCATAAGTGTACTATTATATTAGCTTTGAAACAGATTTTTTTAAGTAAACACTGAAATGAACATCCAAGAGAACTATAATAATAACCGGCTGCGCAATGGCAAAGTGTTCGCCGGTCTCATCATACTGGTTTTGGGCTGCTTGTTGCTGCTCAAAAACCTGGTAGATATCTTTATCCCCGACTGGCTTTTTAGCTTCCCTATGTTTTTGCTGGTGCTGGGCTTGTACTTTGGTGTGAGGCATAACTTTCGTAGCCCAGTGTGGGTAATCCTGGCTATTATTGGTGGCTTGGGAGTGTTAGATGATATTGTGCCACATATTCATCTGGACAGGGCCATCTTCCCTATGGTTATTATTGCCATTGGTTTGTGGATTCTGGTTGGCCGCAAACGCCGCTGGAACAATTATGAAAACCCGTTTCATGATCGTTTTGCCAATCAGCAATTTACCAACCCGTTTCAAAGCACATTTAATACCGGCGAGCCCGGTGCGACAGAAGGCGCCCAACAACAAGCAGACCCATCACCAAACACAGGTAGCTTTCGCACGGGTGACGATTACCTGGACGCGGTATCAGTTTTTGGTGGTACCAAGAAAACCATCCTCTCTAAAGATTTTAAAGGCGGCGAAATAGTTAACGTATTTGGCGGCACCGAACTGGATTTTACGATGGCTGACATTAATGGCACCGTAATTATAGAGGTAGTGCAGCTGTTTGGCGGCATTAAAATGGTCATTCCGCCGCACTGGCAGGTAGTTTCGGATGTAGCAGCGGTATTTGCCAGCGTTGATGATAAGCGTCGAACCAACGTTCCGCTAAGTGCAGATAAAATTTTAATAATTAAAGGTACCTCCATTTTTGCAGGTATCGATATCAGGAGTTTCTAAAAGGTAGTATTGGTAATTGGTTGATCGGTGATTAGTTAATTAAACCCCGGATCAACCGATCGCCAATTACTGACTAACTGATCACTGAAAAAACAAACACCACTTGAGTAACGGACAGGTCACATTAACAAAATTGCGTTGGGCATTCGCGGTTGGCGGGGTGGCTTGGGCTGCCCTGCAAACCTATGTTATACATAGTTTTGGTTTTGAGTGGTACGTTGCGTTGATTGATAGCGTTGGCAGTTCTATTTTGCTAGCGGCTGCTTGCTGGCTTATCAATAATAACCTGCGTTATTATACGCCGGGCAAAGGCAGTTATATTAACCTGCTGTTCTGGTGTTTGGCGCTCTCGGCCTTTTGTACCGCTGGTTGCCGGTGGATTTTGCCACTAATTTATAGCGATAAGTCTTACGATATCTTCTTATCTAAATCTCTTACCATCCGTTTTTTTACAGATTTTCTGGCTATTGGGTGGATGGCCATGATTAGCCTGGTATGGTATGCCCAGCAAGACCAGAAAGAAAACGAAAAACGCAAAGCCGAAGCCGAAAAGCTTGCCCGCGATGCAGAGCTATATAACCTGCGCCAACAGTTGCAGCCGCATTTTTTGTTCAATAGCTTAAACTCCATTAACGCCCTCATTGGTTTTAAGCCTGATCAGGCCAGGCAAATGATCCATCAGTTGTCTGACTTTTTGCGCGGAACGTTGAAAAAAGACGATCAGCAGCAAACAACCCTTACCGAAGAGCTGGCGCACTTGCAACTATACCTGGAGATTGAAAAGGTGCGCTTTGGTCATCGCTTGCAGACCGAGATTAGTTGTGATAGGCATTGCGGCGAGGCCATGCTGCCATCGTTGCTGTTGCAGCCCATTGTAGAAAATGCCATTAAGT
>Ga0153918_1000173_pt1 | contig 41522 bp, 26 predicted proteins | sample TSFL002MetaG_FD_104687 | JGI IMG/M metagenome (GOLD analysis project Ga0153918, IMG submission 104687) | Attine ant fungus gardens microbial communities from Florida, USA - TSFL002 MetaG | ecosystem: Host-associated > Fungi > Mycelium > Unclassified | place: USA: Florida, Paynes Creek Historic... | reverse complement strand
GATGGCAGCTTTGTAAGCGAAGAATATTTCTCTGAAGGCGGCTTAAAGGAATTTGTAAAATACCTTGACGGCACCCGCGTGCCTATTATCCCTGAGCCAATTTATGTAGAGGGTATTAAACAAGGCATCCCGGTTGAACTGGCCCTGCAATACAACGATACTTATAGCGAGAACGTACATAGCTACGTAAACAACATTAATACTATTGAAGGCGGTACACACGTGGCCGGTTTCAGGATGGGGTTAACACGTACGCTTAAAGCTTATGCCGATAAAGAAGGCCTGCTGAAAAACGTTAAGATAGATATTACCGGCGACGACTTCCGCGAAGGTTTGACTGCCGTAATTTCGGTTAAAGTAGCCGAGCCTCAGTTTGAAGGTCAGACCAAAACAAAACTGGGTAACAGCGAGGTGAGCGGCGCCGTTAACGTGGCTGTGGGCGAGATTCTGGGTAACTACCTGGAAGAAAATCCGCGCGAGGCTAAAATGATTGTTCAGAAAGTGATTCTGGCAGCTACTGCCCGTGCCGCGGCCCGCAAAGCCCGCGATATGGTGCAACGTAAGAGCGTTATGGGCGGCTCTGGCTTACCAGGTAAACTGGCCGACTGTGCCAACAATGATCCGGCGGTTTGTGAGATCTTCCTCGTGGAAGGGGACTCTGCAGGTGGTACTGCCAAGCAGGGCCGTAACCGAGATTACCAGGCTATTCTGCCGCTGCGCGGTAAGATCCTGAACGTTGAAAAAGCCATGGAGCACAAGATCTACGAGAACGAGGAGATCAAGAATATGTTTACCGCGCTAGGCGTGAGCATTGGTACCCCTGAGGATGCCAAGGCCCTGAACATTACCAAGCTGCGTTACCACAAGATAGTGATCATGACGGATGCCGACGTGGACGGTTCGCACATTACAACGCTGATACTGACGTTCTTCTTCCGTTACATGAAAGAGCTGGTAGAGTACGGTTATGTATACATTGCCACACCACCACTTTACCTGGTAAAGAAAGGTAAAGAGCACGAATACTGCTGGAACGACGAGCAGCGTGACCTGGCCGTTCAGCGTATAAAAGGCGCCGGTAAGGAAGAAAATGTGACCATACAACGTTACAAAGGTTTGGGTGAGATGAACGCCGAGCAGCTGTGGGATACCACTATGAACCCGGATACTCGCACCCTGCGCCGTGCTACCATCGAGAACGCTGCCGAGTGCGACCACACCTTTTCAATGCTGATGGGCGATGAGGTTGCCCCACGTCGCGCATTTATTGAGAAGAATGCCAAATACGCTAAGATTGATACGTAATAGAGGCGAAAGGTTTACCTTTATACACAATATAAAGCCCTGCTGGATTTTTCAGCGGGGCTTTCTTAATCTTGAACAAAACGTTATTGCGAGGAATTATGCAAATCCTCAATCCAACAACCCCTTGCCACTCAAAATCATCGGTATACATTTCTCTATCCTTGCTTCCCGTGTTTTTGATTGTTTGGGCTGAGCGAAGTGCATCAGGTAGGCGCGCTGCCGGCCGGGGGTGAGGGCCTCGAAGGCTTTTTTCAGGTCGGGCATGGCATTCAGTTTAATCTGAAATTCTTCGGCTACGGTAAACTCGGTTGTTTTTTTTAGTTCCACTTTCAGGCCGGCTTTTTCTACCTCAATGGCTTCGTAGATGTGCGCCTTAATGGCCGTTTCCTGCTCAATGATCTGTTGCAAACTGGTAAACCTGATCTGCCGCGCAGATTGCACGTTTTCGGTTTGTTGAATCAGTAAGCCATCGGCATTGGCCAGCAAAGCACCTTTCATAAACAAAATGGCACAATATTCTTTAAACCCGTGTATCAACACCACGTTGGTGTCTTGATAGGTGTAGCAAGGGCATCCCCATTTCAGTTGTTCGGTTAGTTGGCAGTCCAGCACAATGGCGCGTAGCTTTTTGTACTCGTCCTGCCACTGGCCTTCTTTATTGAAGAAGAAATCAACCTTTGGGTTTGCTCTGTAGTCGCTCATAATGGTTCATTTGGTTTGCCTCACTTTAAATTTAAGTTGTTTTTTGCCATAATCAATTACGGCCCTGTATTTGGTAAGGATATCGCCGCCTATAACGCCCAGCACCTGCGGATGGTTCATCTGCGCATAGGCCATGTTAATGGCCGATAGATCCAGTACGGCCACTTCAATATTTTTCACTACCAATTCTCCAATGCAAAGCTCTGGGATAGTGGCGGTGAATGATTGCATATCATTAGTGCCCAATCCGGTAGAAAGCTTATCGCTCGATTGGATCAGCGCCTGTTCATGCGCCTGTAACAATTCTTTGTCGAAGGCTGTTTTCGAGGCGCCGGTATCCAGCACAACGGTAAAAGGGGTATCATACACGCAGATCTCCAGCAGTAGGTGAAAGCCATCTTCATGCAGATCAATAATGCGCAAGGGAACAGTAATGGTCATGCGGATAAAGATAAGGGAGGTTCATAGTTGATAGATCATAGTTTATGGTGTTTTTTTAAGATTTAGTTTGATGGCGCCCAAACCTACTATGAACAATGATCTATCAACCCAATCAGAACGGATAACCGATAGCAAGGTTAAACACCCCGTCGCGGGTATCCAGTTTAAAGCGTTGGCCGGCGGGCAGCCACGGTTTGCGTAGCGGATAACCCATATCGGTACGCAGTACCAATACCGTCAGGTCAAACCGCAGACCGAAACCGGCATCAATAGCCAATTGATTAATAAAATTTTTGCTGAAGGTGCCTCCCAGTACGCCGGCTTGCGAACGCATGTTCCATATATTACCGGCATCCATAAACAAAGCACCACGTACTATGCTGAACAATTTAGGGCGGTACTCTATATTAGCCTCCAGTTTGATATCGCCTGACTCGTCCGCCAAAAATCCGCCGTTATCTGCATTATAATAAGTACCCGGACCGACTGACCGCGCCTGGAAGCCCCTTAAACTGTTGGTACCGCCAATAAAGAACTGCTGGCTGTAAGGCATAATGGTTGAGTTGCCAAACGGTACGCCAACGCCAGCTATAAAACGCGCGGCAATCTGGCTATTTAGTCCGGTTTTATGATAAAAGCGGATCTCGTTCTCCAGTTTTACATACTGGTTAAATGGAGTGCCTAACACTTTGCGGACTTTACCGGCAGTAGTATCAGCCCCGCTGATTAAACCCACTGCCAGTGCCGAGGTGCTGATCTTGCCGTTATAATAGAAAGTATTGATGCGATAGTCCTCAGTAGTGTTGGTATAAGTATAGCTGTATGACGGACCGAAAGTCAGCTGATTATCTATAACGTGCTTTAATGCAGGGTTGCGGGTACTATCTATAGTGTGCAGATACTCAGCGGTTACATTGGTAGCGCTTACGTAGTTTACATCGGCCAGGTGAAATTCATGGGTTTTGTGCACATTCTGCTTCCACTGATAGCCCCATGAGCCGCTAAAGGAGTTTAACGAATACAGCTTTTGTCTGTTAGTAATGGCATATTGCAGTGTAAAGTTGGTATGTGGCACAAAGGCGCTACTGGATGTAAGGTTAAACGGAGCTATAAAGCGTGGCCATGATAGGCCGGTTTGAATACCCGCCTGGTAAACATTATAACCACTGTTTTGGCCCGATACCTGTACGTCTGTACTACCAAATAAGGATACGGTCAACAACTCTGCACCCTTAAAGGCGTTGCGGTTGCGCCAGCTAATGTTTAACTGCGTACCGGTAAAGTTGGCCGAGGTGGTTCTGCCCAAAACCTCAAACCGCAATGACTTGCGCGGATATTGGGTAAGGAAGTAATAAACGTTCAGCTTGTTAGAATCGGTATTGGGTACATCCTCAAACCGGTTCTTTACAAACTTGAACGGACCAAGCTCCACAAAGCGGTTCAGTGCCTTATTATGTTCTGTGCGACTGTAAATGCTGCCGTTGTGGAATTGCACTACGTTTTTAAAAACATAATCGTGCACGTACTCGCGTTTCTGCACCACAAAGTAGTTGTTATAAGGTTTGGCCTTATCCAGCATTAATGAGGTATCGCGCAGCGTATAGTTTGGATAGATATAGATATTATTGATGGCATAAATATCGCGGGCGCGTGCCGGGGTTTCGCCTTTTATCTGTACCTGTACATCCACTTGGTGATTCCCCACTGTGCTATCAATCTTCATGATCAGATTCTCGGGCGCGAAGTAGTAAAAGCCTTCTTCTTTCAACTGTGCATCAATACGAATACGTTCGCCTTTAATAATATCCAGGTTGTAGTTGTTGCCGGGTACGAATAATGTTTTGCTGCGTGTACCGGCAATGGCAGTATCCAAACTGGTTTTATTGGCAGGCCAGATCACGTTTCGCACTGCATATGATGGGCCGGCTGCTACATGAAATATTGCTTTGGCAGTTTTGCCCTTGCTGGCCGTATCACCGCTGGCTTGCGATTGGAAGAAGCCTTCGTTCTGCAAACGGTTGGCCATGATCTTGCTATTCTGGTCAACATCTACATTGCTGATGAGTACCGGAGGCTCACCATATTTACTCAGGAATTTCTGGATAAAGTTTTTACGGTTATGTGTTTTGTTGTATAGCCACAGCTTTACCCGCAGGCCAAGGATGGACGAGTTAGGCAACGGACGGATCAGTCCCTTCATCTCGTTTTGGATAAACTTTTGGTCGCTTTTAGTAATCTCGGCAGTATCCACCTGCACATCTGGGCCGGTATATAGTTTTTGATTGCCTGTTAGATACTTGGTATTGCTACAGGCGCTCAATATCAGCGTAACAAATAATAAATATATGGCCCTTTTACTCATGGTTTAGTTTGATGTAATGATGTCTTGATCGCTATCCAGCGTGTCGCTTTCTAACGGATGTTGTTCTTCAGACTGAAAAATTTCTTCGTTGTGCAAGCGTTCTTCTTCACTCAATTGCGTGGTTATTACGCCGGTGGCTTGCTGGTCTTTCTGGCGCTGCTTTTCATCCTGATCTTTTTGTTGTTTCTCTTTTTCCTTATCGGCCTTATTCTGCTCTTTAGCCTGCTTACGCATGGCTCGTTCCTCGGCGGTACGTTTGCGGAAGATCTGGCTGAAACGATTATAGTCCAGCGTTACGGAGAAGGCCACACCTGTTTCTATCACCTGGCCCTGTATAACGATGTACTCATCTTTGCGATAGGCCCGCAGCATGTAACGGCCATCTTTGCTCAGTTTATAACCTACAGAGACGTTGCCCGCAATGTTGGTAGCTTTTTGTCCTGGTTGATTTTGCCCTTCCAGGTTAAAGTTGTTACCTACGGTAACGGTCAGGCGGTCATTTAAAAAACGTTTGGACAGGCCCACGTTTAAATCTGTACGGTTCTGGGCTACACCGGTTGAGTAATCTTCGCCAGATTGCAGGTCGAAGCTCAGGTCCACGCCTTCAATCAGGTTGCCAGCCAGTTTATTCAGCTGGTCTGACAGCAGGCTGCTCACACTGTTACGGATGGTACCTTCCACGCCGGCGCTCGGCCCCTGGCTTTGCAGCGGGTTATCGCCAATGAAGTGACCCAGTACCAACACGCCCAGTACCTGTTTGTTCATCTCATTCGGATCCCGGCGGATTTGAGTCAGGCGGGTTTGTACCGCGTCCACCACATCTGCAGATACGGTGAGGCTGCTATCAGGCAGAACGATGTCAAAACCAATATCGGGCTTCATTAATTCATTCTTCAAATTCAGATTAACGTTAAATGGCAGCTTCTCTTTTAACATGGTACGCTGCGTTTCGTCGTTGCTATAATCATCTACCAGGTCAATAGGCGGCACTTTAGCCACATAAATAGCAGTAAGGTTAATATCAGCAGTGGTTGGGTCGCCCGTCCAGGTAATGGTACTGCCCGGTTTAAAATCAAAACGACGGCTCACGGTAGCATAGTTCAAATTGTAAGAGCCCTTATTAACGGTGTAGGTGCCGGTCAGGTTAATTTTACCGCTCGGGTCAATAGCTGCGTTAAGTTGGGCTTCGCCTTTAATGTGTACGATGTCGCCATTACGCGGGTCGATGACGATGTTGAAGTTAGCGTTCTTATCCACCTTCAGCGTGGCCGAAACGTCCATGCCGGTTACTTCAGACTTTTTGAGCGAGTCTAGCTGTTTGGCCAGTAAGATAGAATCTTCTGCCCGAGGGTTAATACTACCAAAAGTGACCACACCCGTCCGGTCTTCAATGGCGGGATCGTCTGATGGCAGCACAATCGTCAGATCGGTTTTATCATTCACGGTAATATCGGCATCTACTACCGGCTTTTTCATATCACCTTTAATGGTAATATGGCTATCCAGGTAAAGCTTACCGTAATACAGTTTGTTATCAGCCGCGCCGGAATTCATCACCTGGAAGTTATTGGTGCGGATATCCAAACCGAAACGGAAGTCTGTAAATGTTTTAGTGTAAACCGCACCGGTAACAACAGCCTTGTTGCCCACAGAATCAACCATGGTGAAGTTGTTGAAACGGATGCCCTCATCATTAAACGCAATGCTCTCATTAGGCATGCGGAAGTAGGAGTTGAGCATAGATACGTTGAAGCCTACCTCTTTGAACTTTACATCACCGCGTACGGCCGGTGCACTTGGCGAGCCCGTTATTTTGAGCGCCCCGGATATAGTGCCGCTGGCCTTACGGATGTTGCCGAAGCTAAAACCTTCGATACTTTTCATGTTGAGCGTGCCGATGTTCAGCGTCAAATCCATCCGACTTTCGGGGGTGGTGTAGTACATGCCATCCAGTGTTACCTGATTGCCTTTCCCGGTAATGGCTACATTGGCCGAGTAAGCGTTGGCGGTTTGGTTATTTACTTTAAGCGCGATGTTGCCCACGGTATCACCTTTAAAGCTAAAATCGCCCACGTTCATATCGGCCACAAAGACCGGCGATGCCTGGAAGTTGCTGATATTGGCTTTTCCGTTAATTACACCGCCTACTTGTAATGAGTCTTGCTGTGCTATCTTGGTGAGCGTTTCTATGTGGAAATTAGTAAAGGCGACGGTAAGCGGCGAGTTGAACTCCTGCGAACTGCTGTTAACACTCAGAATCTGGTTACTGTTGGAAATTGTAAAATCTCTGGCCAGGATACCCCGTCCGCCAAACTGAAAAGCATTATTGGGATTGACGGTCCATGGGGTGTAATCAAGCATTAACCCATCTCGCAGGAAGCTGAACTGGTACTCGCTTTGCATCGCGGTAAACACACCGGCAATGCGGTACCGTTCTTTGCGTTTGGCGTCACGCACTTGCAGGCTCAGGTTTAGTTTATTATCCTGCGCCTTGCCGGTAACACTCGGATAGAGGATATCAAAAGAGGTACCCACCTTCACTTCGTCAACGGTTAATGCATAGTTGAGGGCGTTGTTATTGGTGTTAACATTAAACTTAACATTGTTAACGGTATTGGTAGCGTAAATAATTTTTGGTGCACTGGCATTAACGGTCAGCTCGCCGGTCTGGCTGTCAAACTTACCGTTTAGGTTTACCGGGTCAAGCTGTTTTAGGTCTGGTACAAATTGCTCTAACAGCGGGGTTTTAGTCAACCGGGCATCAAAAGTAAACTGTTGAGGTGAGTAAGCTGCTTTAACAGGTTTGCCCGCTTTTATATGCGCGCGTTTGGTCGAGTCAATTTTGGCACGGGCAGTAGCAGTGGCGCCGCCAGCCATATCGGTATTGTAATATTTGTTGATCACATCCTGCACTGCCGGCCCGATCTTAGTCAGCTGATATTTGCCGCTTAAACGTGCATTCAGCACCGGTGTGTGCAGACGTAAAGAGCTACTATCGGCAGTAGCGGTTGACACGAGGCTGATGGTATCAATCTTAATGCGCTGCCCTTTATTGGTGGCTACCAGATCGGTCAACTTAATGTTACCGTTCAGGTAGTCAGGATCAGCAGTAGGTACGTCGGCCACCAGTTTGCCGTGCAAGCGCATATCATCTTTTACAAAATTGAGTTTTTGCAGATTAATGCTGTCCAGCATCAGCGTAGCATTTACCGATGGATATTTCTTATTCATATTAGCCTTAGCATCCAAACTGAAATGGATGTTGGGATCGGCCATGCGGGCGCTGGCTACGTAGCTGCCATCAGTGGCGCTGCCTTTCAGTTGCAGGTTTTTGTAGGTATAGCCCTTTACATAAGCGCTGGCTATGTTACCATTAAACTGCAGACTGATATGTTTCGGATCGATACCGTTTCCCTTTACGTTAGCTGCCAGCGTTACCTTGCCCACCATTTGCGGTTGCTTGGTTAGTGCGCCTACATTTACATCGTTCATCTTTACATCGGCCACGTAGCTTTCATGCCCTTTACGCGCTCCGTGGAAAATGGCGTTCAAGTCAATATTGCCATAGCTGCTGTGTAGATTCATCTTCGTGCTAAAATCTTTCATGCCGCCTTTAAAGCTACCTTTGAGATCCAAAAAGGCTGGGATGCTGATATTGGACGGAATAGTTCCCTTGGGCACCACCATGGCGATGTCATTACGGCTGGTATTAAAATCGGCGATGTTGAGATCGAAATAAGCCTTATTTACATCAGGCAAGCCTTTTAACGTCCCTGAAGCTTTGATGTGCGTTTCTGTCAGGCCAGAGATTTCTACCCCCGAGATGCGAAGATCATTCACCTTGCCCACTACATGCCCGTTAATCTTGAATGACGAGTTTGGATGACTATGGAAAGGTTCCATCGAAGCCATGGTTGGCATCAGCAGTAATACATCTTTTAGGTTGAGATGGCTGCCATCCAGATTGGCATTGACGCTAAGCAAACCAATGTTTTTGGTAATAGCATCCAGCGATGGATAACTCACCTGTACGCTTTTTTGTAATACGGTATTCGGCGTTTCCAGGTATAGTCCATTCAGGTAAGCATTCTTTGGCCCATAATAAAAATCGGTGCGGAACTGTTTGATGCGCAGTCCGCTTTTTTCGTCGAAGGAGAGATTGTTGATCTTGCCCGAAATGGTATCAGTTTTGTATGACAGATTTTCCAGTTCGGTATTTAAATTGCGCAGGTCCATGTGGCCAAAATCCAGTCCGCGAGGAAGTGGTTTTTGCACCTGGTTATTAAACTGGATATGATCGTTGTTTAATTTAAGCGAAGTAAGCAGTACTGCCCAGCCTTTTGTGGTTTGTGGGGCGGCCACCAGCGTATCCAGTTTCTTGACTGTCTTTACGGCGGCTTTTACCACTGTTTGAGGTTTCGCCAGTGTTAGACCAGTGTAAGTGTCATTCAACTCAATACTTTTAATGCCGACTCTTTGGTTCTTCAGGTCTATTTTATCCATCTCCACCAGTAGCTTGCCCAGATCCAATTTGGTGGCCATTTCTGGGCTTTGGTAATCAAGTTTAATTTTGGAAATATCTATGGTGCCCAGAGTCAGTGCCAGGTTCATTGGTTTGGTAGTAGTATCCACCACTGCAGCCTGTGCTACTGATGAGCCCACCGGTGTTTGGATAATGCGTGCATTGAAACCCGATAACGTGATCTTCGGGATGGTGAATTTCATTTTATCCAGATCAAAATCTTTGATACGGGTATCAAAATGCCCCAGCAGGAAACGCACGTCGTTGCCGGTAGTAACGTCTTTATAAGAGATATTGATCCGGTCTAGATTCACCTTCTCAACAGAGAACTTCATGCTGGAGGTAGTATCTTCGGGCTTAGGTTGTTTTTTCTGCTCGCCCGCAAAGGCTTTGATGATGTAATCGAAATTGAAAACACTATCAGCCCCGCGGCTTACCTTGGCGGTGATGCCTTCCAGATCAATCTCGTTAATTTCTACCTGGTTATGCAGTAGCTTCAGCATGCTGATGTCTACCTTGAGTTTGTCGCCGGCAATCAGCGTGTCTTTCTTTTGATCCTCAAAATAAACGCCTTCCAGTACCAGTAGTTTCGGTATGCCCAAACTAATATGGGCTATCTGTACCTTGGTATGGATTTTATTTTGCAGGAAATTGACGGCTTTGTCTTTCACAAAATTTTGCACGCCGGGTACCTGTATAAGACCGGCCACAAGCACTACCAAAAACAGTATGCTTGCAATTATCCAGAGGATGGTTTTTAAGGCTATTCGTCCAAATCGTCCCAAAGTAATATCAAAGGTTAAGATGTTGCTAAATTGTTGCGAGATCGCGCAGCTGAATATAGGGGGAATTTGGCCGGCACGTTCGGTTTTTCAACAAAGGGAGGGGGAATGTTGTTTTAATAAGGTTACGCTTAACGAGGATGAAGAGAAGAATAAGTATTTATCGCGATGAATAGAGTGGTTTTAACGGGGAGTCCTTAGATTACGTTATCCACCAATTATCAACACGCTTCCATCCACCAGCTCTTTTTAATAGATTTGTTAGTTGCTAATAGATTAGTGTTAAAGATTTTTCGTCATGCCAGATTTCTCTCATCTTCACGTACATACCCAGTTCTCGCTGTTAGACGGCGCGGCCGATATTTCTAAACTTTACAAGAAAGCGGCGGCCGACGGCATGAAGGCCCTGGCCATTACGGACCATGGTAATATGTTCGGCGTGTTCAAATTTGTGGCCGAGGCGGGTAAGCATAACGTTAAACCCATCGTAGGTTGCGAGTTTTATGTGGTAGAAGACCGCCATGTCAAACAGTTTACCAAAGAGAAGAAAGACGTACGCTGTCACCAGCTCCTACTGGCGAAGAACCCGCAGGGGTATAAAAACCTGGTGAAGTTGTGTTCGCTGGGTTATATGGAAGGTTTGTACAGCAAATGGCCGCGTATTGATAAGGAGCTGATCCTGAAATATCATGAGGGACTGATTGCCACTACCTGCTGTATTGGTGCGTCGGTACCACAGGCCATCCTGAAAAAAAGCGAGGCGGAGGCTGAGGAAGAATTTAAATGGTGGCTGGATCTGTTTGGCGACGATTATTACATTGAGCTGCAACGCCATGATATTCCCGAGCAAACTACCATTAACAACGTGCTGCTCAAGTTTGCCAAAAAATATAATGTAAAGGTAATCTGTTCAAACGATTCGCACTACGTGGATCAGCAGGATGCTAACGCGCATGATATTTTGCTGTGCGTGAACACCGGCGATATGCAGAGCACGCCGATTGCGACTGACGAAGAAGGTGGCAAAGGCTATCGTTTCGGTTTCCCGAATGATCAGTTTTATTTTAAAACACAGGCCGAGATGGGCCAGCTGTTTCATGACCTGCCCGAATCTTTGGATAATACCAACGAGATAGTAGACAAGGTAGAGGTATTGAAATTGAAGCGCGACATTATGCTGCCCAACTACCCGATCCCGCCTGAGTTTAAAATCCATGATGGCGCAGAATCGGACACGCTGAACCAGTGGGAATACCTAAAACACTTGACCTTCACGGGAGCCAAAGAGCGTTATATTGATATTACCCCCGAAGCGGAAGAGCGCATCAACTTTGAGTTGTTTACCATCCGTACGATGGGTTTTGCGGGTTACTTCCTCATCGTGGCCGACTTTATTAAGGCGGGCCGAGATATGGGTGTGTTCATCGGTCCGGGCCGTGGTTCGGCAGCTGGCTCGGTAGTGGCTTTTTGTATCGGTATTACCAATATCGACCCTATAAAATATAACCTGCTGTTCGAGCGATTCTTGAACCCCGACCGTAAGTCGATGCCCGATATTGATACTGACTTTGATGACGAGGGCAGGCAAAAGGTAATTGATTACGTAGTTGATAAATACGGCAAAAACCAAGTGGCGCAGATCATCACTTATGGTTCTATGGCTGCCCGTACCAGTATCCAGGACGTTGGCCGGGTGCTGGATATGCCGCTGAGCGATGTGAACACCATCAAAAAATTGGTGCCAGATACGTTGGGCATTACCCTGCGCCAGGCCATTGAACAGGTGCCCGAGCTGCAGGAGATCTATAAAGCCAACACATTGCAAGGCACTGTGCTACGGGAGGCCGAAAAGCTGGAAGGCTCGGTACGTAACACGGGTGTGCACGCCGCAGGTATTATTATTGCGCCTGATGATCTGACCACTATTGTACCGGTGGCCACAGCCAAAGACTCTGATCTGCTGGTTACCCAATATGATGGCCGTGTAATTGAGGATGCAGGTGTAATTAAGATGGACTTTCTGGGTCTGAAAACCCTCACCATTATAAAGGGTGCCCTGAGGATGATCAAACAGAACCATGGCGAAGAAATTGATATAGATTTGTTGCCGCTGGACGATCAGATGACTTTTGAGCTTTATCAACGTGGCGATACCAATGGTACGTTCCAGTTTGAAAGTGATGGTATGCAAATGTACCTGCGCGATCTGAAGCCCGATAAGTTTGAAGACTTGATTGCCATGAACGCCCTTTACCGCCCGGGCCCGATAGAGTACATTCCTAACTTTATTGCCCGTAAACATGGTAAAGAGCCGATTACCTATGATTTGCCCGACATGGAAGAATACCTGTCTGAATCATACGGTATCACCGTGTACCAGGAGCAGGTGATGCTGCTCTCGCAGAAGTTGGCTGGCTTTAGTAAGGGCGACGCCGACGTACTGCGTAAGGCCATGGGTAAAAAGCAGATAGAGGTACTCAATAAAATGGAGGCCCAGTTTATGGATGGGGCGATGGCCAAAGGGCATCCCAAAGATAAGCTGCAGAAAATATGGACCGACTGGAAGGCTTTTGCCCAGTACGCCTTCAATAAATCGCACTCTACCTGTTATGCACTGGTGGCTTATCAGACTGCCTGGCTCAAGGCCCATTACCCGGCAGAGTATATGGCATCGGTATTGAATAACCAGAACAGTATTGATAAAATTTCCTTCTTTATGGAGGAGTGCCGCCGCATGGGCATTCCGGTACTTGGCCCGGATGTGAACGAGAGTGGTAATGCCTTCGCTGTGAATAAGAAAGGCGAGATCCGTTTCGGGCTTTCAGGTGTGAAAGGTGTGGGGGAGAAAGCGGTAGAAAGTATTATTGAAGAGCGCGAGGCAAACGGCGCGTTTGAGACGGTCTATGATTTCGCGCGCCGGTCTAACGTGCGTACGGTGAACAAGAAATCATACGAGAACCTGGTTTACGGTGGCGCATTTGATTGTTTCCCCGTGCATCGGGCGCAGTTCTTCGGCAAAACCGAGAATGTGAACCTGACGGGTATTGAGCGTTTGATCAAATACGCCAACGATTATCAGAATACTCAAAATAGTACCCAGGCATCGCTGTTTGGTGGCGGTGGAGATATCGCATCCTTTATTCCGGAGCCACCGATGCCTGATGTGGAAGAGTGGGCACTGATAGAAAAGCTGAAGTATGAGAAAGATGTGATCGGGATCTATTTGACCGGTCACCCGCTGGATAATTATAAGCTGGAACTGGCCCGTTACTGCAACGCCAGAGTATCAGACCTGAAAACCATGCAAAAAGCCCGCTCTGCCGAGGGTGGGGAAGATATCCAGGCAGCCTTTAATGACCTGCGCCGTAAAGGCGAGCTGTGTATTGGTGGCCTGATGGCCAACGTGCAGCACAAAACCACCAAAACGGGCAAGCCGTTTGGTACTTTCGTTTTGGAAGATTATAACGACTCCTACGAGTTTGCCTTCTTTGGCGATGACTATGTAAAGTTCCGTAACATGCTGATGGACGGCTTTTTTGTGCAGGTGAGAGGTACGATTGAAGAGAAATTCCGCCAGAAAGATAACTGGGATTTACGCGTAGGCACCATTAACCTGCTATCTGAATTGCGTGAGAAACTCACTAAATCCATCACCGTAATATTGGATCTGCACACGCTAAGCGGCCAACTATTGGATAACCTGGAAACCATGCTGCAACAACATGGCGAGAAGTACCCCAACAAAAGCTGCTCCCTCCGTTTCCAGGTGCGCGACAGGGAAGATGCTCTGCTGGTAGATCTGCCATCAAAGACTTATAAGGTAAACCCTTGTGATGAACTGCTGACGGAGATACATGAGATTACCAGCATGGAGCCGGTGCTGGCGTAAGGGAATGGACGTCATGCCGAACTTGTTCCGGTATTCCACATGCTAAGTAAAGCGATTTATCTTGTCAGTTCGTCATCGCTATGGTGGGCTGCTGAAACAAGTTCAGCATGACCTAAGTGAGGTAGTATGCTTACACATTCCTGTCCTCAATCACTTTAAAAAACTGATCACGGTAGGTATCACCAACCGGAATGATCTTATCGCCGATGAAAATGCGGCTGCGCTCAATGCTGTCTATTTTGTTGAGGGCTACAATGTATGATTTATGTACCCGCACAAAATGGCGCTCGGGTAGGGCATCCTCCATCTTCTTCATGTTTTGCAGGGTGATGATGCGCTCCTCTTCGGTGAAGATGGAGATGTAGTCTTTCAGTCCCTCAATAAACATAATATCATGCAGGTAAACCTTTTGGATCTTATGCTCGGTTTTAACGAAAATAAAATCGCTCTGAAAATCTGATTGCGGGGCTTGCTGTATCGGTTGTGGCGTTTCCGTCGACTGATTTTTTTGTGTTGGATTAATAATGCCCTGCGCTTTCTGTGCCGATTTAAAAAAGCGGTCAAATGCAATAGGTTTCAGCAGGTAATCAATTACATCCAGTTCATAACCTTCCAGCGCATATTGCGGATAGGCGGTGGTTAAAATTACCTTGGCTTTGCCGTTGGCAATTTTGAGGAACTGGATGCCGGTTAACTCGGGCATCTGCACGTCAAGATACACCAGGTCCACACCACCGTCCTGTACCAAAGTCAGTGCCTCGATAGGATTGGTGGTAGCTTTAACCAACTGTAAGAAAGGGATTTTATTAATGTAATCTTCTATGATGTGCAGGGCCAAAGGCTCGTCATCAACTACCAGGCATCTGATCATGCTATAAAATTAAGGATAATTCGCAAGTATAGGTATCGGCCTCATCATGTATTTCCAGTTTATACTGGCCGGGATAAAGGAGGTCCAGGCGGCGCTTTACATTATTAAGACCTATACCACCAACGGCGTCGCGGTTGTGCAAGTGTTTTTTATTGTGCATATAGAACGACAGGTTTCCGTCTGACACGTCAATCACCATTTTAATAGGATGCTCCGGATCATTGGCTACCCCATGCTTAAAGGCATTTTCAATAAAGGCGATGAGCAGCAGCGGCACAATACGCTGAACGGTTACTTGTCCGTTTACCTCAAAATCCACATAAGCCTTTTTGCCAAAACGAATGAGTTGCAAATCAATATAGTTTTGCAGGTATTGCAGCTCTTTAGCTAAATCAACTTTGTTATCGTTACTCTCGTATAGCATATACCGCATAATTTCAGAAAGTTTTAGGATGGCCTCGGGTGTGGTGTCTGATTTTTGATAAGCCAGCGAGTAGATGCTGTTGAGGGAGTTGAAAAGGAAATGAGGATTGATCTGCGATTTCAGAAAGGCCAGCTCGGCTGCCAGGCGCTGGTTCTCCAGATCGCGCTGTACACGCTCATTGGTGAACCAGTCGATGGAAAATTGCAGTACAATACTCAGGAATATAAAGATAAGACTGGTTAAAAACGTATTGAAAAAGTAGTTGACAAAGTGCAATGGCTCATGTTTCATCTGCCCATGCATCATGGTCCAGAAATGAAAGGCCAGCGCATATTTCAGCAAGCCGAAGGCTGCCATGGTAAGCAGTACCGTGCCGATATAAAGCTTATATTTTTTAAGGTCAAGAAAGTGCGGGATGAGCAGCAGATAATTGAAATAAAACAGGCCGATATTAACTATCCCAAACACACCGAAAATAATAAGCACTGCCTGGATACTTATCTTGGCGCTGTTATGCGCAACAAACACAAAGAAAAGGATCATAGATATCCAAAAGCACGTATGCCAGAATATCTGCCAGGTTTTTTTCATCAATTAAATGTAAAACAAACTCCGTTAAAACACCTGTTGTATTATATGTACCCCCGTTTTTTACCGATGAACAGGCATTTATACCCGATCAACCGTTTAGTGCCCGTTAATTACCGTTCATCTATGAAACGCGGCTGTTGGTCTAATACTTTTTAGCACGTTAAACCTTTGGTGTTTCTTTGTTTCATCAAATCAATCACAAACAACACCATGAAAAAACTAATATCAAACTCAAACCCCTTTATGCTGATACTGATACCGGTATTATTTGCAATGGTAATGGGTGTTAGCTACCAGTTTGAGCAAAAAGCAAAAGCCGAAGTTGATGGCCTGAGCATGACCAACGTTAAACAGTCTACATCGCTGTTTATTAAAGGTGTGCACATGGTAAAAGCTATCTGCGGCGTTGCTACCGAAAATGTGTGGTGAATCCTGTAAACGGGATCAGGAAATAGACGTTAACAGCGTTATAAAGATTGGGGATGATTTTTTCATCCCCTTTTTTGTGTAGTTAATTTAGTCTACTTCTCCACCACTTTCCGGTACAATTCAAGTGTCTTTGCTGTTTGCTGCTCCACCGGGAACAACTTCAAACGCTCTGCACCTTTATTAATCAAACCGGTGCGAAGTGCGTTATCATCCAGCACCGCCTTTATGGCTTGATAGATTTCAGCCGTGTCATACGGATTAAAATATTGCAAAGCATCGCCGCCAATTTCCGGGAAACAGCTGGTATTGCTGGCGGCTACAGGTGCTCCGGCTTTAAAGGCTTCCAGCAGAGGGTAGCCAAAGCCTTCATAAAGTGATGGAAATACAAAAATCTGAGCATGCCGGTATAGGTAATTGAGCTGTGCATCGGTAACGTTATACTGATGGCAACGGTCATTAAGATGCAGGCGCTGTATAGCCAGGGCATCAGCTACCTGCGGCGGGCTGCCACCTGCCAGCACTAGATGCAGATCCGGGTATTCGTGCAATAACTGAGCACAAGCCTCTGCAAAGCGAAAGAAATTTTTATAGTTGCCACGTTCGCCTACAAACAGAATATAGTTTTCGGGTAGGCCGGGTACCGGTTCAAATTGTAATGGGGTTTGCAGATCCAGACCGTGGTGAATCATGGTGATCTTCTCTGCCGGGATGTTAAACAGCTGCATCAGATCCCGACGGGTAGACTCGGATATCGCAATAACCGCATCTGCCCGCTCGGTAGTTTGCTGCTTCTGCCGGGAGGTAATATCGGTATTGGTAAAATATTCGGGTAGGGCCTCATAGATCATGTCATGCATGGTGATCACAAAAGGCTTTTTTACCCGTTTCAGAAAGTAAGGATGAAAATATGTGGGATGGAAAACGTCGTAATCATTATCACCAATCGCCTGTTTGCTATATTGCTTGTTCCATTTGTACCGGCGGCGGGCATCGTCTTTCAATAGCCATCGGCCCAGAAAATTGTTAAGCGGTAAATGTTCATTACGGATGTAATAGTTATTACTGTATAAAGCCGCAATACGATAGTCAAACCCAGCGTCAGCTTTCAGCGCATCTATCAGCGCAGCAAAATACCGGGTGATACCGCCGTAACGCTGGTCACTGAATTTCTGATGATCAAATAGTACTTTAACCATTGCTGATGATACGGAAAAATGTTTTGAACCAGCCAATAGAGCGATTTAGATAACGATAATAAGCTGCACGGCCGAGGTGTTTTTTGAATAACTTGTTACGATCTTTCTCAAATTCGGGGTCTTTCTCATGTGTAGAGAACCCACCTTCCGGGAAGCCGGCTATCAGCAGCGGGCGATGTTCAAACCTGAATTTATCATTGCCCCACAGCAGCAGGTTCAGGTGATAATCGGCATATACGCGATACCGGGCTTCATACTGATATTTATCAAATACCGAGCGTGGGTAAAAAAGTGATTGATGTACAAAGTTGAGTTTCGTTAGATAGTAAGCATTGTATATTTTGCTATAGTGTTTGCCGTAGTAAATAGTATCACCATAATAAATGGTGTTTTTGTCTTTCAATTGGGCAACCATTTGGGTAAAGCCTTCTTTCAGGTAATCATCGGCGCCTAAAAAATATAGCCACTGGCCGCGGGCGCAGATAACGCCTTTGTTCATGGCATCATAAATGCCATTATCGGTTTCACTTAGCCAGTAATCAATATCGTTACCGTTTTGTTGCAGCAGGTATAGTGTAGCATCTATGCTTCTGCCGTCAATAATTATGAGTTCAACGTCATCGCTCAGGTAGGGCTTTACGTTTTCAAAGTAATCGGTTAATAACGGTGCGGCGTTATAGGTAACCGTAATAATACTTACTTTGGGCGTTTTGCCTTTGCCAAATATACGTTTACCACCTTCTATCATATCAGTTAAACAGTTTTTTCAATAGGTAACCCCAGGCATATTTCAACGAGAAATTAAACTTGCTAAGGGTAGATTTTTTATGTATGTACAGCAAGCTGTTGCGATGGCTGAAGATAAACCAAAATAAACTGAAAGAAAAATAGCTGTGCATGCGCTTGTCCAGCAATTTGAAATATCGCTGTTTAAAAGCCTGGTCTGTATTGTATGGGTAACTGACAAGTGCCGCCGCCAGGGCATGTTGTTCTTCAATGCGTTGCAGCGCATCTTTCTTTTTAGTCTGACCGCGATCTTGCTGTAAAATATTAGTATTGGCCTGCGTATGCTGACGGTATTTTACCAGTACATTGTTGATAAATGTGATGCCACCGTTGTTACAGGCCATGTAAGTGAGCCACCAGTCATGAAAAACCTCACGGTTAAAGCCAGTAAAGTACTTTAATAGGTCCCGGTTGAACATCAGGGCATGACCCGATACACAGTTATCTAACAAGAAAACGTTGGCGTTGGTGCCTGCATAGAAGTTACGTACGTCTGATATTTTCCTGCCGATAGATTGCCCCTGCTCATCAATAAAGCCCGAATCGTGGTAGATAAGTGCGGCATTGCCGATGTTTTGCAACAGCAACTCAATTTTGTTCAGCTCCCAGATGTCATCCTGATCGGCCAGGGCAATATACTGGCCTTTGCAAAGTGATATGGCTTTCTCAAAGTTTTTAATGTAGCCCAGGTTCTGCACATTGCGGTGGATGCCAAAGTTAGGATGCTGAAGGGCAAATTGTTCAAGAATGCTGATGGTATCATCCGATGAAACATCATCAACCGCAATAATTTCAATGTTAGGATAAGTTTGTCCAATCAGTGTTTCCAGCTGTTGCGTTAAATACCGGGCGCCATTGTAGGTGCACAGGGCAATGGAAACCAGTGGCTTGTCCGTCATCTTAATTAAAAGTTTGCATATCAATCAGGCGGCGGTACAATCCGTTATGCGCAATTAATTCCTGGTGGGTGCCTTGCTCCACAATCTCGCCCTGGTCCAGTACTACAATCAGGTCTGCATTTTGGATGGTGCTTAGGCGGTGGGCAATAATGAGCGATGTACGGTTCTTCATCAGGTTGTTCAATGCCTCTTGTACCAGTTTTTCAGATTCGGTATCCAGGGCCGATGTCGCTTCGTCCAGCAACATAATTGGTGGATTGTTAAGTACCGCGCGGGCAATACAGATTCGCTGACGCTGACCTCCTGAAAGCTTCGAGCCACGATCGCCAATGTTAGTTTGATAGCCTTCTTCTTTCTCGCAGATAAAGTTGTGGGCATTGGCAATACGTGCGGCGGCTTCTACCTGCTCCATGGTTACGTTCTGTTTGCCGAAGGCGATATTGTTAAAAATGGTATCGTTAAATAAGATCGACTCCTGGTTTACAGTGCCCATCAGCGCACGTAGCGAATCCATTGTTACCGACTGGATGTTTTTACTATCAATGCAGACTTCGCCGCGCTCAGGTTCAATGAATCGTGGAATCAGATCCATCATGGTTGATTTGCCACCGCCCGATGGACCCACCAGAGCCACGGTTTTACCTTTTGGAATGGTTAGGTTGATGCCGTTTAATACTACACGACCTGGATACGAGAATGTTATGTTTCGAAATTCTAGCTTATCATCAAAAGAATTAATGACTTGTGCATCCGGCCGGTCTACAATCTGTGGTTTCTCATCAATCAGGCTCAGCACGCGCTCGCCGGCCGCAAGGCCTGCGTGGATGTTACTGAACGAATCTGATATGGCTTTAGCCGGACGCATGATTTGCGAGAAGATGGCGATGTAGGAAATAAACTGCGCACCCTTCAAACTGCCCGACTGGTGGTTGAGGATAAGATAACCACCATAAAGTACAATAAATGAGATCATAGTTACGGCCAGAACTTCTGAGACCGGCGACGCCGACTGCTGACGCTTGGCCATAGATCGCATAATTTTTGAATATCTGCGATTCTCTGTATCAAAGCGGTCTTTTATAAATTCCGTAGCGTTAAATGCCTTAATGATTTTGATACCCTGTAAAGACTCGTCAAGGTAGCTAATCATGTTGCCGTAGGTTTGCTGGGCGGCTATGGCCTGAGCCTTTAAACGCTTAACAATGCGCGATATAATAAAGCCAGCAATGGGCACTACCAGCAATGAAAACAGCGTAAGCTTGGTTGATAACGCAAAAAGCATGATCAGGAATACGATCAGTTGCACCGGTTCTTTAAAAATTACCTGTAAGGTTGCGGTAACAGAAAATTGTACCACCTGTACGTCTGACGCCACTTTAGAAATAATATCGCCTTTACGCTCATTATTAAAATAGCCCATGTGCAGGTCCATCACATTATTAAATACAGAACGACGCAGGTTAAGCAATGTATGCACGCGCAGGTTTTCCATAGTGCGGGCTGACAGGTAGCGAAACAAGTTACCTAAAAATATAGTGATGATAATGGTAGTACACACAAACTGCAGCGCGCCCCACTCGCCGTGGTAACGGATAAAGTAATCCATGTAATAATCATACCAGCCAACTATATCCCAATGTGATTTTGGTACGGCAACTACAGCTTTTGCGGTTTCAGTGTCAATACTTTTAAAGAGCGTATTAAGCAGCGGGATCAATAACGTAAATACCGCCGAACTGAACAGCACATATAGCAACGTAAAAAAGATATAGGGGATAGCAAACTTCTCAATGGGTTTGGCAAAGGAAAGCAGCCTGAAATATGTCTTCATTTAAAAATATAAAAAGTGCGCAAAGGTACTGAAATATAGCCCAAAGCCAAAGGGCCTTTAGCGGCCTTTGGTTATTGAAAAACGCGCCCTGGCAGGAGTTAGTATTTACAAATTATGGACGGTTTGTAATATTCGGCTGATGCGTTCATTTGTCGAGGTGTCATCAGCAATCTCCAGAACCGGGCAATGCATGGTTTGCAGCCATTGCCGATGATTGAGCAGGCTGCGGCGGGGAGTGGCATCATCTTCATAGCCACGGGCCCAATCCATAAACTCTTTATAATGAGCGGCGCGGTTAGTATAGATGCTGTCGCCGTAACGTTCCAACTCGCGCTTGTGCAAGCGTTCCAGCCGCACATCCTGCGGCAGGCGCAGAAACACAACTAGGTCAAACCAGTTGTTCCAGTCAATCTCCCAACTAATCATTGAGCCGCCAACGAGGTAGCTTTTGTAGCGTTCCAGATCGGCCAATAACATGGCGTTGCGCAGCTCAGGAGCGCGTTTAACTGTAAAAGGTTCATCACTACCTTCCCAGAAATAAGCATCGCTATCAAAATAGGGTGCACCCATTACACTCGCCAATGCCGTTCCTAAAGTTGTTTTGCCAACGCCGGCGGCGCCTAAAATATGTATTCTCAAAACTTTACAGGTTGATCTGTTTGCGATGTATAGTAGAAATACTTTTGCAGCACCAGCAGTGAAATCAGACTCTCGCGACGACTATCAAAAAATTGGCTGACATACTGATTAGCATTGCGGGCAATGGCTTGTGCTTCTTCCGGATGCGCTATATAATATTGCAACTTACTTTCCAGATCGCTGTAATCATCTTTTATTTCGATGTAATGTGTACCGGCAATTAGCCGGCCCTCCATAAACCAGGTTTCATATTTTGGTTTGGGCATCACGGCTATGGAGTTTGAAGACATGATCCATTTCAAGTTAGTGGCCACATCGTTTCCCTCCAGGCTCAAAATAAATTTGTAGGGCAGGTGATCTTCAATACTGATCTTAGGCTTAATCCATTCGGGTTTACCCCCCCGGATATTGACCTGCCCAATATCGCATAGCGGATGGTTAAAATACATTTCCATAAAACGCATGCGATGGGCCTGTGTCATTGCTCCGCGGCCAATCAGCAGGTCTTTCTTGTTTTCAAACCGTACATGGTCCTTGATAAAAATGAAGTGTCGCTTTTTATCCAGCTTTAATAAGATGGCATTACGGTTATCACCTTCAATTGGCCGGCTTTTCTGAATGGATGGTTCCGGGAAGGTGTTAATGGCATCTCCAAAAACAAAACTGGCTTTAAAGCGCTGATCAAAGTAGCGGGTAAACTCAAAAGTATCGAAGTTATAGGTCTTTGGACTTTTGAAAATCTCCATATCTTTCAGCATAATAGCAGTACCACCAGGGCTAGTGCGTTCGTTAAGTTTGTTATAGTAATTTACGCGATCGGCCAAGTAAGATTTGTCGTATCCATTAATGGCAGCAGTTAATTTCCGTTGCAGGGCACGGCGGTACAGGCCAACCGGTATAACCTGGCGCAGGTAGTTAATGGCGTAATATCCAATCTTGTTTCGTCTAAGCGTTGTTTTAAGTTTTCTGAACGCCATAGCCTATGCTTTGAATGATTTGACGCTTAGTTTCCCTGCTGCTGCTTTCATCCCTGCCGGGTTTTTATGGCGGCAAACAGCGGCGTAATCATGGTAATAAATCCAACGGGTTTCTTTGGGCCTCAACATCCGGGTACCTGCCAGGATATTGGTGCCGGTTTTGTTGGGCATTTGGATGAGATACGGCAGATAATCGCCCAGCACTTTCGGGCCGTTACAATTGGCGACAATGACAGGTATGGTGCGTGCGCTACTCAAAATTTTGAAATACTATGAGCGGTAAAGATAAGAATAGTTGATTTATAAAATCTGTCGCCCGAACCAAAGGTGCGATGCGTTTAGAGCGATCAGACAGAGGTGGGGTCGAAAAGATCTTTCGCCCCCATTCTGGATACTTCTTTCTAAGGATTGAAATTACTTTAATAAACAACCTGGCTTATTAAAGCTTCGGAATAATGGCTCATTTTTGTTACTTTACCTATTATGCCTGCCTTCAAACCCATTATTAACCCAACCGCGACCGATTTTCGTACCGTTGCGCGTGCGCTGACGCTGGTGGAAAATGATCTGCCAGGGGCTGATGTTTTGCTGCGGGGATTAAAGTTTAACGATCAGGTGCCTGTGATTGGTGTTACCGGGCCGCCCGGAGCGGGGAAGAGCACTTTGGTAAATGCGTTAATTGCAGAGTTATTAAAGGGGGGGAAGAAAATAGCCGTGCTGGCCATAGATCCTACATCGCCATTTAATTATGGTTCGTTATTGGGTGACAGGATACGGATGGCTACGCATTTTAACCACCCTGATGTATTTATCCGTTCACTGGCTACGCGCGGTTCATTAGGCGGGCTTTCGGCAAAGACCATAGAAATGTCGGACGTGCTGCGAGCATCAGGTTTTGATTATGTGTTAATTGAAACCGTAGGCGTTGGGCAAAGCGAAATTGAGATTGCGGGCCTGGCTGATATTACCCTTTTGGTGCTGGTACCCGAAAGTGGCGATGAGATTCAGCAGATAAAATCGGGGATTATGGAAATTGCCGACGTATATATTATTAATAAGGCAGACAGAGACGGTGCCGATACCTATTATAATATGTTTAAAAAAATGATGCAGCAGCGTTATGCCGAAACACCGGTTGTTAAAACTGTGGCTTCGCAAAATCAGGGAGTGGCAGAGGTAGCAAATCTCATTAAACAGCAAGCCCCTCAAATTAATCAACGCCGTGCGCTATTACTGGCCGATAAAGCCTGGCATCTCATCCGTGAGTGCCGGATGAGAGATATAGATAAAAAAAAGCTCCGGCAGGAAATTGCCGAAGCTATGCAAAAGCCGGATTTTAATCTGTATAAGTTTATAGACCTGGTTAAGTAAGTAGTTGATTAAGCTGTTAATTAAAACCGCTCACTAATCAACTTCTAAATCAATACTTAACTATTCATTAACTCCTCAATTTCCTCCGCTTCGATCGGGATGTCGGCCATTAAATCAATGTTGCCATCTTGGGTTAACAGGATGTCATTCTCAAGGCGGATGCCCAGCCCTTCGGCGGGGATATAGATACCTGGCTCGCAGGTAAGGATGTTGCCTGCGGCAAACGGGGTATAGCGGCTGGCAAAGTCATGCACGTCTATGCCCAGGTGGTGCGAGGTGCCATGCATAAAGTATTTTTTATAGGCAGGCACTTTGGCATCTTGTTTCTCCACATCATGTTTATCTAATAAGCCCAGGCCAATCAATTCGCTGGTCATAATTTTGCCTACCTCATCGTGATACTCATTCCAGATGGTACCGGCTACCATCATTTTTTTCGCTTCGTGCATTACACGCAGTACAGCATTATATACATCACGTTGGCGTTGGGTAAAACGGCCATTTACCGGGATAGAGCGGGTCATGTCTGCATTATAGTTGGCGTATTCGGCAGCATAGTCCATCAATATAACGTCGCCATCTTTACATACCTGGTTGTTATCTATATAATGCAGTATGTTGGCATTGGCGCCTGATGCAATAATAGGGCTATAAGCCTGTCCGGTTGCGCGCTGACGGATAAACTCGTGGATAATCTCGGCTTCAATTTCGTATTCGGTAACCCCAGGTTTAACAAACTTCAGTACGCGGATAAACGAATCGCGGGTAATGGCGCAGGCTTTTTGTGTAAGCTCTACTTCAATTTCAGATTTTACCGCACGCAGCTCGCGCATAATAGGTGCAGAGCGTTCGTAATGGTGTAATGGGTATTTAGAACGCAGATCGGTTAAAAAACGTAAATCGCGGTACGGAACGGTATGTGCGTAGCGGTCGTTCTCGTTCGTATTAATATATATATTTTCGGCATAATGAATAATACTGTGCAGTATGGCGTCAAAATCCTGTAGCCAATAGATATTTTCTATGCCTGATGCAACGCGTGCTTCCTCTTTGGTGTATTTGTGTCCTTCCCATACGGCAATATGCTCATTGGTCTGTCTTAAAAAAAGTACTTCTCTGTATAGTGGATTAGGACAATCAGGAAATAAAAGCAATATGCTTTGTTCCTGGTCAATGCCTGTCAGGTAAAAAAAATCAGCATTTTGCTTAAAAATAAAGTTTTGATCGCCGCTTCTTACGAATTCGTCATTAGCGTTAAAAAGGGCGATTGAGCTCTTTTTTAATCGCAAAACGAAATTTTTTCTATTTAAGAGAAATAAATTATTACTAATAGGTAGGTATTTCATTTTTGGCAGTTTTTTTTGGTTCCTAAAAACAAAATTTCACTTTATTTGTCACGTAATTATGAAAATTGGAACGGTGTTTGGTGATGAACTTTCAAACATAATTACTAATTTTGGAAAAAATCACAATTAATTGTTTAATCTAAAAAAACTATGAACTATTCTACATTAAAGAAAACAGTCGCCTTGTCGTTTGTTGCTGCAATGGCTGTTGGAATGGCGAAAGCTCAATCAACCGACTCAACAACAACTACTGCCAAGGTATTTGGCGGCAGAGGCCAGTACAACACCTGGAACATTGGTGTTAACGTTGGTGTTACTTCACCTTTCGTCGCTATCGGCGGATCTAATGACTTTACCGATTGGAAAGCACAATTAGGTTACGGTGTTTCAGTAAGAAACCAATTAGCACATTCTTTTGGTTTACAATTGGATGTACGCGGCGGTAAAGTTGCTGGTAACAACAGCAGCTTAGCTAGCGGTCAGCAAAATGGTTTCCGTGATTTCTCAACTCAGTTTTGGAGCGGTACCATCAGTGGTGTTGTTAACGTAGCAACTATCGACTATATCCGTCGTAAAAATGCTGTTAACTTCTTCGTTACTGCCGGTGCTGGTTTAGCTTGGTACAACCCAACTGGTACCCTGGCTTCAGGTGCTCACTATGATTGGAAAGCAACTTCAGGTCATGACGTAAAAGAACTGATCATCCCGATTGGTGCTGGTGTTAAATTCCGTCTGACTGACGCTGTTGCCCTGAACTTAGGCTACACCGCTAACTTCTACGATGGTGACAACCTGGACGGTAACCACCAAGGTTATCCTACTAAAGACAAATCTTCTTACGGTTATGCCGGTTTAGAATTTACTTTAGGTTCAAAATCAAAACCAAACCTGGATTGGGTGAACCCAGTAGCTATGATGTATGACGAGCTGTATGATGCTGCTCTTCGTCAAGAAGTTGCTGCTCTGAAAAGCCGCGTAAGCAACGTAGAAAACGCTGTTAACGATCTGAAAAAAGATTCTGACGGTGACGGTGTATCTGATCAGTTTGACAAATGCCCTAACACTCCTGCTGGTACAGTAGTTGACGGTGCTGGTTGCGAAATCAAATTCCCTAAAGATACTGTAACTGCTGCTGCTCCTGCTGCTGCTGCTTACTCAAACATTCAGTTTGACTTTGACAGCTCAGTACTGAGAACTTCATCTTACCCAGCTCTGGACGCTACTTCAGCTGACCTGCGTAGCGCAACTGGTACTGTATGGGTTAACGGTTACGCTTCATCTGAAGGTACTGCTGCTCACAACATGCAACTGTCTAAAGACCGTGCTAACTCAGTAAAAACTTACCTGGTTAACTCAGGTGTTGACGCAAAACGCGTTAAAGTTAAAGGCTACGGTGAAACTCACCCAATTGCTGACAACTCAACTGAAGAAGGCCGCGTACTTAACCGTCGTGTTGAATTCAAAAAATAATTAACCGAAAAGGTTTATTAGATAAAAGCCGTCCTGATATCAGGACGGCTTTTTTGTTTTAATAAAATTTTAGATGGATTAACAATAACAATTCCGGCATGGTGTTAATTAATCTTTTGATAAAACATTTGCAAAAGGTTGCCTATGCATTGACCGGTAAATTCAATAGTAAATGTGTTAGAATAAGAAGCCGGTATTATAACAAGCAGTTGAGACGATGAGAAGAGTTGCTAGCAGGATGCCAATATCTCAATATGATGATAATAATCATTACCTATAGAAGCTTAAAGATCACCACTATTCTTATATAAGTATGAGATGAAATATAGCCGTATTCCGAGGTAAGAATCGTATCTGCAGAGCCCTGTACCTAATGGGCATTAGTTTGGATAGAGGTACCTAATTAATGTGCTTTATGACCGACCGGTATATTCCTCACTTATGGAAGTGGTTGGATTGCGCCTAGGCCACCGTTTTATTTGATCTGATATTGCTGCCTAATATCCAGCTGAATTTAGTACGGTTTATTAACTTAACCAGTATAACAGTAACAATATATACCGATAAAAACCGGAAGAGCTGATAAACAACAATCGTTCCTGTACTCATATCTCCAAGTTTAGGGAGATTGAAATGGATCAATACTTCAGGCAATAAGCTAAAAACAAGTATATAATGTATCAGGTAAATACCATATGTGGTTTCGCGGGGCTTCAGTCGGTCTATTCTTTTAAAGCTTTTAAACTTAAGCAGTAATGCAAAAGCAGCTAATGAGTAAGCTATATTGCTAACACGCAGTGTGTTGTAAGGGTCGGCGCTCTTAGCATTGTATAATACTTTAAACTCAATAATGGCCCATGCCAGGCAAGCAACAAATATTAATATAAACCAGAAAAAAGATGTGGTATTAATTTTTGATTGCACAACAGCCCAATGCTTATGTAACTGAGCACCCAGCCATAAAAAGAATACAAATCCAAAAAGGGCGGTAGTGTGTAAAGGTGTTATCCACTCAAAATAGACGTTTATGCTGTAAAATAATGTACAAGCTAACAGGGCTGCACCAAGCTTCCACGAGTAAAGATTCTTTTTAAAGATCAGTAAAATACTGATGCAAATCAGGAAATTGATAATGAACCAATAATTAGAATATAGGTAAACTATAGACAGATCATCGGCCAGGTAGCTAAATAAGTGAAACCCGCCACTACCATAATGCAGGTAATTTAAAAAATCTCTAAGTAAAATGGCAAACAAAAATATCAGCGACCAGATAAGCCAAGGCTTAAAGGTGCTTTTAAACCTGCGGGAGATATACTGGCCCGAGGTATAAGTTACAAACTTGTCGCCCAGCAAAAAGCCTGCTAGTAGAAAAAACGCAACTGTACCAAATTTGGCAAGCTGGATATCAAACACGTAAACCCAAAAAGCGGTATTGGTAGTATGAAAAAGGTAAGTGCCCAGATTAAAAGTATGATCAGCCACGATGCTCATCATTGAGATGCCGCGAATGCTATCTACAAAATCATAATTCTTTTTAGCTGGAGGTGTATCGTTAACCAGGTTCTGCATTATTCAACTTTCAGTACAAATCAGCATTAAGTGGCTGCAAAAGTACGTTTTTATTAATTAGGATGTGCGTGGATTGCAGGTAATAAATAACGGGGACAAGGTATGCTTGCCCCCGTTTCGGTTGTTTTTGAATTTATTAATCAATATTAAAACTTAAAGCCAAGGCCCACCTGGAAAACCTGGTTGCGATAGTCTGGGTAAGTAACACCGTCTGAGGAGTTGTCCTGCAGATCAAGTGTATAGCGACCGCGCAGCTCTACATTAGGGCTCAAGTCAATTCCCACACCAATTACGCCACCCACCAAGCTTTTGTTAAAGCCATCGGCATCACGGGTATAAACCTCCTCAGACACGCTGTTGAAGCCCGAACGGTAAGTGTTTTTGGTAGAAGTGAGGAATGAGATTTGTGGACCAACAACCAGGTTGAAGGCTGGTGCCAGCTGAAACTTAGCCAGTAAAGGCACGTCAATCCAGTTAGTGCGCTGGGTAAAGTCGCCATCGGCAGTATAAGCTTTGTAGCCTTTTTGAGAGAATAGCACCTCGCCCTCAAAACTTAACGGACGAACGATTGGGATATCCAGACTGGCACCCACATTCCATCCCACAATGGTATTGGTATTAAAGTTAGCGTTGTTGATGTTAACAATGTTTGAAATGTTGGCGCCAGCCACGATGCCAAATTTTACGCGGTAAAAGTCGTCAACCGGCCTGCGGTAGGTTGTACGTGCCGGCGGGTAACGGCGTGGGGGAGGGTAACGGCGCATCTGCGCATTTACTGTCCCTGCTGTTGCCATGAACAGCAATATTGCAAAAAAGGTCAATTTTTTCATATACGTTAACTTTTGATAGTTATAAGCTATAGATGCTGGTTAGCGACAAAGGTTTATTCAGTTTTTGAAAAAAATATTTTGCGCGCAACCCTTTGCCGCTTTTGGTGTTTAAAAATTACTTTTGATGCTTATGAAAAGATTTGCCACTGCCACATTGCTGTTGTTTTTTAATTTGTTGATATTGAATGCCTTTGCACAACGTCAGGGTTACATTACCACGCTTGATGAGCAAAACCACTGGGTAGATTCGGTTTTTAATAAGCTAAGCCGCAAGCGCAAGGTTGAGCAGTTGTTTTTTGTTAGGGCGCATACCAACCGGGGTAAGGCTTATGAAGATTCAGTGGGTAAAGTGATTGCTAAAGAGCAAGTGGGCGGATTAGTTTTCTTTCAGGGCGGCCCGGGTAGGCAGCTTAATCTTACCAATAATTATCAAAAACTGGCGCATGTTCCGTTATTGATTGCCATGGATGGCGAGTGGGGGCTGGGCATGCGTCTGGACAGTACTATTTCCTATCCTTATCAGATGACACTTGGCGCTATACAGGATACCTCGCTTATCTACAAAATGGGTCAATACGTGGCTTATGACTTTAAACGCATTGGTGCCCAAATGAATTTCGCGCCGGATATGGACGTAAACAATAATCCAAACAACCCGGTAATTAACTATCGTTCATTTGGCGATAATAAATACAACGTGGCGCAAAAAGGCATCGCCTATATGCACGGTATGCAAAGTGGTGGGTTGCTTACCACTGCCAAGCACTTTCCAGGTCACGGCGATACAGAGACTGACTCGCACCTTGACTTACCGCAGCTGAACTTTAACCGGGCGCGTTTGGATTCATTAGAAGAATATCCTTTCCGTCAGGCTGTCGCTGCGGGCATCAGCGGGGTGATGGTGGCACATATGAACATCCCGGCGTTGGATAGTACCAAAAACCTGCCCAGCACGCTCTCCCGCCCAATCGTCACCGGCGAACTGAAAGATTCTTTAAAGTTTAAAGGGCTGATTGTTTCAGACGCGATGGAGATGAAAGGCGTCACCAAGTATTTTCCTAATGGCGAAGCCGATGTACGTGCATTTATTGCCGGCAATGATATTCTGGAACTCTCAGAAAACTCCTGTCGTGCAGTAAAAATGATCAAGAAGGCCATCCGCCAGGGCAAGATAGCTCCTCAGGAACTGGACACCAAAGTGCGTAAGGTATTGGCCGCTAAATACTGGGCCGGACTGGCTATTTACAAATCAGCTAATCCCGTAGGTTTAGCGCAAGACTTGAATCGTCCCGACGCCCTGGTTCTGCAACAACAACTCGCTGATAAAGCCATCACCCTGCTGCGCGGCGATTCGGTGATCCGAAACCTTAATCCCACTAAACGTACCGCCCTGGTTAGCATTGGCCTGGGGATGCCTACCGTTTATCAGCAGGAGTTGAGCAAGGTATTCATGTCTTGCAAGATGTTTAATATCAGCAAAGAGGCGCAAATGCCGGAAATGCGCGCCATCCTCAATCAACTGAAAGATTATGACCAGGTGATTGTTAGCATACATGATACCCGCACCCGTCCTGCCAGTAAGCTTGATTACAGCAGTAACCTGAAGCTGATGATTGCCGAGCTGGCCTCATACCGCAATGTGGTCATCAGTGTTTTTGCTAATCCATATACCATTGCCGGTTTGCCGGGCATCGAGAAAAGCGGCGCACTGCTGGCCGGTTATCAAAAAGAAGACTTTATGCAACGCGCAGCCGCCAAAGTAATTAGCGGACAAATTAATGCCGAAGGTAAACTGCCGGTGAGTGTTAATGCTTTCTTCCCGAATGGAGCCGGGATTGTGGTTAAGCCGGCGCTGTGATTGTTAAGGGTTAATATGAGCAAAGAGGAAAGAGCGTACGCCGGTTATTCTTTCTCTGTTCATTTGTGATGCTAATAGCCGCAGCTATGTACAAAGGTTCCCCAACTTTTCTCTATTTTTACTATTCACTATGCAATCTGTCCCTGATAAATACCGCCGTAAGTTTGATGATGTTTTAGCTGGATTAAATGCCGAGCAGCTGGCAGCTGTTAATAAAATGGATGGTCCGGTGCTGGTAGTTGCTGGTCCCGGAACAGGCAAAACCCAGATCCTGGCCGCTCGTATTGGCAAGATTTTGCTGGAAACTGACGCTCAGCCAAATGAGATCCTCTGTTTAACTTATACCGATGCCGGAGCCGTGGCCATGCGCAAGCGCTTGTTTGAATTTATTGGTCCGGAGGCTTACCGCATCCATATCCATACCTTCCATGCGTTTTGTAATGAGGTGATCCAGGAGAACCTGGAGTATTTCGGCAAGCTGTCGTTAGAGCCGTTGTCAGACCTGGAGTCAGCCATGCTGTTCCGTGAGTTGGTGGATGAGTTTCAGAATGATCACCTGTTGAAGCGTTTTACCGGCGATATTTATTATGATGTGCCGCGCCTGCGCAGCCTGTTCTCGTCCATGAAGCGCGAGAACTGGGATGAGGCGATGATTAACCAGGCGGTAGAAGAATACCTGACCGATCTGCCCTTCCGCGAGGAGTTTATGTACAAACGTGCTAACGCCACCAAGGGCATCAAAGTGGGCGATCCGAAGCAGAAGGAGATAGATGCTGCTACCGAAGTAATGAAAAAACTCCTGGCCGCCGTTGGCGAGTACAATAAATACGAAAATAAAATGCGCCGCCGCAGTAGGTATGATTATGACGACATGATCATTTGGGTGCTGCGTGCCTTCCGGGAAAATGAGGATATTTTGCGCCGCTACCAGGAGCGTTATCAATATGTGCTGGTGGATGAGTTTCAGGATACCAGCGGCTCGCAAAACGAGTTGTTAAAATTCATTATCAGCTATTGGGAAACGCCAAATGTGTTTGTGGTAGGCGATGACGATCAGTCTATCTTCCGTTTCCAGGGCGCCAACATGAAGAACATCCTGGATTTTGCCGGCGATTATGTGCGCACACTGAAAACCATCGTGCTGAAAGAGAACTATCGCTCCAATCAACATATTCTGGATATCTCGCGTGTGCTGATTGATAACAATAAGGAGCGTTTGACCGCTCAATTACAGCTCAATAAAAACCTGAATGCGGCGCACCCCCGCTTTGAATTGTCTGCGGTTGAGCCGGTAATTTACGAGTATCAGAATCCCGATCAGGAGGTAGTAGATATCGCCCATCAGATTGAGCGGTTGATTGAATGCGGTACACCGGCTGGCGAGATAGCGGTGATCTATCGTAATCACAGCCAGGCAGATGAGCTGATTAACTACCTGCACAGTAAAAAGATAGCGGTAAACACCCGCCGTAAGATTGATATCTTCAGCGATCCCTTCGGCGAGAAAATCGTTAGCCTCCTGCGCTACCTGGCGGCAGAATTGGAATCCCCTTACAGTGGCGATGATCGCCTGTTTGAGTTGATGCACTATGATTTTTTTGGCATCGCGCCCATTGATATTGCCAAAGCCAGCGTTGCCGTAGCTAATGAGAATTGGAGCGGTATCAGCAAAAATCAACCTAAAACATCGTTGCGTAGGCATATCTCAGAAATGCGTGTGCCTGTGCAGATAGGCCTGTTTGATACCCCGCCTAATAATGAAATGCGCTACCTGATGCGCCATATTGATGATTTGCTGAAAGATGCGTTGAGCTTAACGCTGCAAGGTTTCTTCCAGCAGGTGGTTAACAAAATGGGCATCCTGAAGTATGTAATGAAACAGCCTGACAAAGGACATTACATGCAGATGCTGGCTAACTTCTTTGATTTTTTGAAAGATGAAAGCCGCAAAAACCCGGAGATTACGCTACAACAGTTCATCGATACGATTGATCTGATGAAAGAGAACGGCATCCGGCTGGAACTACACCAAACCATCTTTGCTGATAACGGCGTTAACTTCCTGACTGCTCACGGCTCTAAAGGATTAGAGTTTGAGCATGTGTTCCTGATTGGATGCACCAAAAAGATCTGGGACAGCAAGGGTCGGAACACCGGTTTCAGTTTACCGGATACCTTAATGCAAACCAAAACGGATGATGCTGTACAGATTGAAGAATCTCGCCGGTTGTTTTACGTGGCGCTGACGCGCGCCAAGCAATGCCTCATGGTTTCATATCATGCTAAAGACAAAAAGGAGAAAGATCAGGAGGCCTCACAGTTTATAGGGGAGATATTGGCCGCTACACCATTACAGATCAGTCATCCGCAAGTGGCAAGTAATGATATGGTTGATTTTCTGGCCACGCAGTTTAGTGAAGATGATAAGCCGAAGGTGGAACTGCTGGATAAAAACTACATTGATCAGCTACTGCAAAATTATACGCTCTCGGTAACGCATCTGAGCAACTTTTTGGATTGCCCGCTCAGGTTTTACTTCCAGTGTTTGATCAGGGTGCCATCGGGTAAGAGTCCGGCTGCTACGTTTGGTTCGGCTGCGCATGATGCCTTGAGGCGTGCTTACCGCAAACTGCATGATAATAACGAAGAGTTTCCGCCGACAGAAGATTTTATGAAAGATTTTCACGTTTATATGTATCGTAATCGTGATGCTTTCACTAAAGAAGAGTTTAAATTACGTAGCGATTACGGCGATAAGATTCTGCCGGTTTACTATGACCTTAACGTGCCTTACTGGAATAAAGTAGCTCTGGTAGAGCTGCCTATCAAAAACCTGGAAATTGCCGGTGTACCGGTAAAAGGTAACCTGGATAAGGTAGAGTTTCATGGCAAAGAGGTAACCGTTGTCGATTATAAAACGGGTAAATACAAGAACGCTAAAGATAAATTCCATCGTCCCGATGATGACTTTCCAAACGGTGGCGATTACTGGCGCCAAGCGGTATTTTATAAACTGCTGATTGATAATGACCGCAGTAAAGACTGGCAGGTAACCGGAACTGTATTCGATTTTATAGAACCAATTGCTGAAGGCGAGTATCATAAGGAAAAAATAATTATAACGCCGGAAGATGAAGGAACCGTGCGCAAGCAGATTGTTGACGTTTATGCACGTATCCAGCAGCATGATTTTGCAACCGGCTGCGGTAAGCCTGATTGTGATTGGTGCCACTTTGTGCGCAGTAATTTTGAGCAACCCGGCAAGATGATGGAAGCAGCAAGTGAAGAAGGGACGGAGTGATCATCTGGACCTGAATTTTTTAGAATTAAGGAATTGCCAGAATTTATTGTGATAAAGATTGGCTGACTTGCGAAGTTTTTAAAACTCGTAAGTCTGGAGGTTCATTGCGTCATTGCGAGGGACGAAGCAATCTCTGTACACGCAAATTGACCTACAAATCCTATCTGTCTAACGCGGAGATTGCTTCGTACCTCGCCATGACGTGTTGGAAAAGCGCTGGCCGCGTTAGGGATAGCAGCAGATACCGGCCATGTGGCTAAGGCCTGTGCAGTATGAGCGGATAGCCCGGCCCGAAGGGAACGCCCTTGTGGTCATTAATTATTTGTTAATGGTCATTAGCAGGATAAACTCATACATGAACTATTATCTATGAACCAGGAACTATCTCCGTCCATTAACTTTTTCCTACATTTGCCATATGTACTTCTTCCGTAAGAAAGATCCGAACAGGCCCACCAGCTTTAATTTGAAGGTAATGCATATTATCAATGCAACGGCCATCATCATGTTTGTTGTTGGTATTTTATGGAAGCTGATACAGTGGCTGATTTTGAAGAAGTAACAGATAGGCCCCAATAATTGCAATATAATTAGTTAAATATCAACCTTCCGGATGCGCGGCCTTCCGGGCATGCAGATTACAACACAATCATGAAAAACATCGTTAGCGCAAATGCGCCAGCCCCCATCGGTCCATACAGCCAGGCTATTGCAGCCAATGGTTTTCTTTTCGTTTCTGGTCAAATTGCTATTAATCCAGCCAACGGTGAACTGGTAATGGACGATATCCGTACTGAAGCTACCCAAGTGATGAAAAACCTGGAAGCCATCCTGACCGAGGCCGGTACCGATTTTAGCCGCGTGGTAAAAACCACCATCTTTTTGAAAGATATGGCCGATTTTGCTGCCGTAAATGAAACTTATGCGCCATACATGAGCGAGCCGTTCCCTGCCCGCGAAACCGTACAGGTGGCCGCCCTGCCTAAAAACGTAAACGTAGAAATTGCAGTGATTGCACTGGTAGGTTAAAACTAAACTGCGCGCTGTTGAATACGCCTTTAGATACACCTGTTGAATACTTGAAAGGCACTGGTCCGCAGCGCGCAGAACTTTTGAAAAAAGAGTTCGGCATTTATACTTTTTGGGATATGCTGCGGCATTTTCCCTTCAGGCATATAGACCGGACTAAGTTCTACAAAGTTCGGGATATCCACCCCGAGATGCCTTTGGTGCAGCTGATAGTGCGCCTGAAAAGCAAAGAAATCCTGGGCGAAAAATACACTAAACGATTAGTGGCACAAGCCAATGATGATACCGGCGTTATTGAACTGGTATGGTTTCAGGGCATCAAATGGGTAGAGAAAAGCCTGATTCCAGGAAAGGCCTACATCATTTTTGGTAAGCCAGGCGAGTTTAACGGGAAGGCCCAGATGGCCCACCCCGAGATTGAACCTTACTCGCCTGAAACGCTTAAACGTAAGGGCAACGCCACGCTGCAACCGGTTTACAGTTCTACAGAAAAGCTCAAACAATTCTCGCTTGATAGTAAAGGCATCCAGAAGCTGACGGCCCATTTGGTTGATCAGCATCTGAAGGATATTCCCGAGAACCTGCCTTTGTATCTGCTTAATAAACTCAAACTGATGGGCAGGGCAGAGGCTTACCGCCATATCCATTTCCCGGAGAATGCGGCAGCTTTGCAGGAAGCCCAGCATCGCCTCAAGTTTGAAGAACTGTTTATCATCCAGCTGAAACTGCTGCGCAATAAATTGATCCGCACCCATAAGTTTAAGGGAAATGTGTTTGATAAGGTGGGGCACTATTTTAATGAGTTTTACGAGCATAAGCTACCCTTTCCGCTCACCGGTGCACAGAAACGGGTACTGAAAGAGATTCGCCTGGATACCCAGCGCGGCGTGCAGATGAACCGCCTGTTACAGGGTGACGTGGGCAGTGGTAAAACCATAGTAGCGCTGATAAGTATTCTGTTTGCGCTGGATAACGGTTTCCAGGCCTGTTTTATGGCACCGACAGAGATTTTGGCTAATCAGCATTATCTGTCTATTAAGCAATTGATCGGCGAGGATTTTATCAATATCGCCCTGCTCACTGGTTCAACCCCAAAGAAGAACCGCAAGGTGATTCATGAGCAACTGGAGGATGGCTCGCTGCATATTATCTTCGGCACCCACGCGCTGATTGAGGATGCCGTGCAGTTTAAAAATCTGGGTTTTGTGGTGATTGACGAGCAGCACCGTTTCGGGGTAGAGCAACGTGCCAAGTTGTGGCGCAAAAATATCGTTCCGCCGCATGTACTGGTGATGACGGCTACGCCTATTCCGCGTACACTGGCTATGACGCTTTATGGCGATCTGGATGTTTCGATAATCGACGAACTACCCGCCGGACGCAAACCCATTGAAACCCTGCATTTCTATGAAAGCCAGCGCTTGCGCATGTTCGGCTTTATGAAGCAGGAGATTGCCAAAGGTCGGCAGGTGTATGTGGTTTATCCGCTTATAAAGGAAAGCGAAAAGTTGGATCTGAAGAATCTGGAGGATGGCATCGAGGTCATGTCGCGCGAGTTTCCGTTGCCGCAATATCGCATCAGCATTGTACACGGCAAACTTTCGGCTGCCGATAAAGATTTTGAAATGCAGCGCTTTGTGAAAGGTGAAACACATATTATGGTAGCCACCACGGTAATTGAGGTTGGAGTGAACGTGCCTAATGCATCGGTAATGATTATTGAAAATGCCGAGCGGTTTGGTTTGTCGCAATTACACCAGCTGCGCGGTAGGGTAGGCCGTGGCGCGGAGCAATCATACTGTATCCTGATGAGCAGCCAGAAGTTGAGTAGTGACGGTCGCATCCGCCTGGATACGATGGTGAAAACCAATAACGGTTTCGAGATATCAGAGATTGACCTGAAACTACGCGGGCCGGGCAATATTGAAGGCACCCAGCAAAGTGGTGTGGTGGACCTCAAGCTTGCCGATTTAGCTGCAGATCAGCAACTACTCTTACACGCCCGTAGCCAGGTGGAGCAGATCTTTGAAAAAGACCCATCACTGGCACTACCCGAGCACCAGGTATTGCAACAGGTTTTCCAAACCGGGAAGGCTGGATTGAGCTGGGATAAGATCTCTTAGCGGAACTAAAAATTTTAAGTTTAAAGGTAAAAACTCCGGCATGTCATGCTGTGGAACGAAGCATCTCTGAGGATAGTCCTGCAGACTTGTTCTCAGAGATACTTCGCTATGGCTCAGTGTCACATAATATTCTCAGAAAATTCAATGCTCTCGGTGTTTATAAAATCCTGTCCATCTTAAAAATTCCATAAATCCTGGTTCATACTAATCTCATAAATCCGTTTAATCCTGGTTCCTACTTCTCATTTCTGTTAAAAGCCCGTAACTTTGCTGCACAACAAAAAAAGTATAATTACGTGTCAGGCGAAGGAGATAGTACCCCACAACAGGAAGACCGGTTTGCGCCATTGCGCTATAAAGATTTCCGGTCATATTTAGGCATGCGCTTCTTTTTTACGTTTGCCTACATGATGCAAACCACCGTACTCGGTTTTTACATTTACGAGATTACGCATAGTAAGGTAGCCTTGGCTTTTGTGGGTTTAGGTGAGGCCATTCCCGCTGTAGGTATCGCGCTTTATGGCGGCTACATTGCGGATAAATACGAGAAGCGTAAAATGCTCCTACTTATCTTCGGGGGTGTTTTCCTTTGTGCGTTGGTAATGTTCACGGCTACACTAAGCAGTGTGCATGCTTATATCAAAACCGGGTGGGTGCTGCCTATTCTGTATGCCATGATATTTGGTAACGGTATTGCCCGTGCATTTTACGGTCCGGCTACTTTTACGGTTTATGCGCAGAGTATTCCTAAAGAGTTATATCCAAAAGCCAGTACGCTCAGTAGTTCATCGTTTCAGATTGCTGCAATATTGGGCCCGGCAACGGCCATGTTTGTGTATGCATATGCACCACACATGGCCCAGGGTTTAACTGGCATTACGGCCACTTTTGGTATTATTCAGATTTTTCTGCTGATTGCGCTGGTGCTCATCTACAGACTGCGTAAATATCCACCGGTTTTTGTGCCGAAAGAAGATATCTGGACCAGCTTAAAGGAGGGTTTACATTTTGTATTTAACAACAAAATGATGTTCTATGCCATGACGCTCGATCTTTTCTCAGTGTTCTTTGGTGGTGTGGTTGCGCTGTTGCCGGTGTTTGCGCTGGATATTTTAAAGGTTGGCCCGGAAGGGGCTGGTATTATGCGTACAGCTATGTCATTAGGTGCGGCCATTACCATGATTGCCATGGTACGTTTTTCGCCCATGAATCATCCATGGCGTAACCTGCTGATTGCCGTTACAGGCTTTGGTTTGGCTATTATAGGGTTTGGTCTTTCACGGATATTTTACCTTTCGGTATTCTGTATGTTTATGCAGGGCGCTTTTGATAGCGTGAGCGTGATCATCCGTAGTACGTTGATGCAGTTATTAACGCCAGATCATATGCGCGGCCGTGTGTCGTCTGTTAATCAGATGTTTATCGGCTCGTCTAATGAGATCGGCGATTTTGAATCGGGAATGGCAGCTAAATATTTGGGTACCGTTCCGGCGGTATTGTTTGGTGGGTGCATGACCATCTTTATCGTATCCTTTACTTTCTTCAAAACAAAAAACTTATTGCCACTGGGCTTAAAAGATATTCACCAGGCTGATGCCGACGGAACCATGGAGGTGAAGGGCGAGGCGAAGACGGTGTAAATTTTTCTTTTAGGTCATCCCGAACCCGTTTCGGCCCATCCACAAGATAAGCCGTCAGGAAAACAGCTGAGCATTTGGGGTGCTGAAATAAGTTCAGCATCATAAGTGGATGGATGTTAATGTAGCCCCGGTGTCAAAATGTTGGTACAACGGTTGCAGATGCAGGCACGATACTCCTGTTTTTTGTAACTTAGTTGGATTTTCTGCTGCACGCTATAAACTATGAGTGAAAAAACAATACTTGTTTGGTTCAGAAATGACCTGCGGATAGAGGACAACGAGATTTTGCTGGAAGCGACACGCAGAGCCGACAAAGTATTGCCTGTTTATTGTTTTGATCCTTTTTACTTCAGAACCACCGCTTCGGGTACGCTAAAGACCGGTAACGTTAGGGCCAAGTTTCTGTTGGAATCGGTAGCTAACCTGCGTGATAATTTGCGGGGTATGGGTGCTGAGTTACTGGTACGCACCGGTAATCCTGCCGAAGTGATCACCCAACTGGCACAGCAATTCCAGGTGAATGAGGTTTATCATCACCGCGAGGTAGCGTTTGAGGAAACCGGCATCTCAGAGCAGGTAGAAGCGGCACTATGGAAAATCAGACTCAATCTTAAACATTTTATTGGCCATACCCTTTATCATAAAGAGGACTTGCCATTCCCCATAAAAGACATTCCGGATAGCTTTGCCGTTTTTAAAAAGAAGGTAGAACGCGATAGTACCGTAAGGCATATTGCCCCGGCGCCTGAAAGTATCCCCGTGCCGCAAATTGACGAGCCTGGTGAGATCCCAACTCTGGCCGATCTTGGGTTAGAAGAACCGGTGACTGATCCTCGCGATAACTTCCATTTTGTTGGTGGTGAAACAGAAGCCAAACATCGTCTGGAAAACTATTTTATTACCCATAAACCAACGGCAGGTAAGATAGTGCGTAATGCTACCTATGGCTCGCAACTTTCACCCTGGATGGCTTTTGGCTGCATCTCGCCGCGACAGGTATATTGGGAAGCGGTAAAGCATGAGCAAACACAAAATCACTCGCTGGTGATGGAATTGCTTTGGCGCGATTACTTCCGCTTTATGTTTAAAAAGTATGGTAATCAATTCTTTAAGTCGGATGGTTTCAGAGATGATGCCCCGGCGGTAAGCAAAGATCAGTATGCGTTGTTTGAGCAATGGAAAAATGGTACTACCGGTGTTCCGTTTGTTGACGCCTGCATGCATGAGTTGAAAGCCACGGGCTATATCAGCAACTATTGCCGCCAAACGGTAGCCAATTTCCTGGTGAAAGATTTAAAAGTGGACTGGACCAAAGGTGCTTCTTATTTCGAAGAACAACTTATTGATTATCAACCTGCCAGCAACTGGGGTAACTGGGCCTTTATAGCCGGTGTAGGCTGTGACCCACGCGAAAACAAATATTTTACTTCAGTAAAGCCTGCTGCCGATCATGATCCGAGCGAGCCGTTTATCCAAACCTGGTTGGATGGTACGGCGGTGGTATCCTGATTATAAACATTATCCCTCTCACGTCTAGCAATGACGAGGCTTAAAAAGAAAAGCGCCCCAAGTTCGGGGCGCTTTTCTTTTTATATATTCTTCCAGACTATTTTACAAACCGAAAGCAGCTTTTACCTGGTCAACATAATCCAGTTTCTCCCAGGTAAATAGTTCAACCTGTTTTTGGATAGTGGTACCGTCCGGGCTGGTGAACGATTTGGTTACCACTTCGTTAGATTTGCCAAAGTGACCGTAAGCTGCGGTTTCGCTATAGATAGGGTTACGCAGTTTAAAGCGGGTTTCAATAGCATACGGTGTCATGTTAAAGATCTGCTCTACTTTGGCAGCAATTTCGCCGTCGTTCAGCTTAACTTTAGCGGTGCCATAAGTGTTTACATAGATACCCATTGGCTGTGCTACGCCGATAGCGTATGATACTTGTACCAATACTTCGTTACAAACGCCGGCAGCTACCAGGTTTTTAGCGATGTGACGGGTAGCGTAAGCAGCAGAACGGTCAACCTTTGAAGGGTCTTTACCGCTGAAAGCGCCACCGCCGTGCGCACCTTTACCGCCGTAAGTATCTACGATGATTTTACGACCGGTTAAACCGGTATCGCCATGCGGACCGCCGATTACAAATTTACCGGTAGGGTTGATGTGATACTTGATATGATCGTTAAACAGGTGTGCGTAGTTTGGATATTTAGCTTTAACACGAGGAATCAGGATGCTGATCATATCATGCTTAATCTTGTCGAGCATACGAGCTTCTTCGTCAAAATCATCGTGCTGGGTAGAGATAACAATAGCATCAATGCGCGTAGGCTGACTGT
>Ga0153918_1000170_pt1 | contig 42120 bp, 35 predicted proteins | sample TSFL002MetaG_FD_104687 | JGI IMG/M metagenome (GOLD analysis project Ga0153918, IMG submission 104687) | Attine ant fungus gardens microbial communities from Florida, USA - TSFL002 MetaG | ecosystem: Host-associated > Fungi > Mycelium > Unclassified | place: USA: Florida, Paynes Creek Historic... | reverse complement strand
TCAGTAATGCTCGATCCGGCTTTGGGTGTGCCGCTGGTTTTTAGCTATAACCAGAACGGGATGATTACCCATGCCAAAATTAAAGAGATCAATACAGATGATGATGTGCCAGCGGGCGTGTTTTCTGTACCCGCGGGTTACCAGAAACTGACGCCGAAAGACCTGCAAATGTCGGCCGAAGAATAAGCTAACGCAGGTGGAAGATCAGGGCGGCCAATTGTAAGATCAAGTTGCCGTAAATACCCGCAAGTACGTCATCGGCCATTACGCCGGTGCCACCTTTTAACGCTTCCATTTTGCGGATGCCCAGCGGTTTCAGGATATCGAAAAAACGGAACAGCAACAGGCCGGCAATAAGCACGCAGGTGTTATGCGGCAAAAAAAGTATGGTTATCAGCATGCCTGCCACCTCATCAATCACTACGCGCGAGCTGTCTTTACCCCAGTCAGCTTCCACTTCATTACCGCTGAAAATGCCTATTAGCGTAATAGCTATAGTGAATAAAAATAGCCCCCAATCGCTTTGGCCGGCAGGTTTTTGCCAGATGGCATAAATAAGCGGGCAGGTAACCAGTGCCGCAATAGTGCCGCCACCTTTTATAAAACCGATACCAAACCAGGATGCAATAGTTTTGTGCAAGTTTTTCACGGGGTGAAGATAGTAAGATTTACGTGTTCAGTTTAAAAAGTCAGGACTCATCTATTTGGGAAATCTTTTGGGGATAGCCGGGAAATTGCTACGGATGCTGTTGCCAACCAATTGTTCTTTCGGACAGATTTTATTTTCGTCCCGGAGGAGTGTCTGCTCGGCAGAAAAAATTAACCTCTGCTTTGGCACGTTCCTGCAGAACGTTTGGCGGGTTCTGGATAGGATAATTATTACTATCTTTAATAAACCACTTATAAACCTATGCCTAAACTATGTTTACCTGCCGCTCTGGCGGTTTTGTTGTGCAATTTATATTTTAGCTTCAGTGCCCACGCCCAGCAAGCCCCGGTTTTCAAATTATTTTTTGAGAAAACCTACCTGCATACAGACCGTGATGTATATACGCAAGGCGATACCTTGTGGTTTAAAGCTTACCTTGTAAATGCTGCCGATAATAAGCTGATTAATACCAGCAACAATTTGCATGTGGAGTTGATTGACGCGCAGGCCCACATCTGCGGCAGCGAAGTGGTGAGGCTGGATGGCGGCACCGGCAAAGGTGATTTTGACCTGAACGATACCGTTCCTGCTGGTGCCTACCGCCTGCGGGCCTACACCAATTGGATGCGCAATTTTGGTGATAATTTCTTCTTCGAGAAAAATATCACGCTGCTGCAGGGTGAACAAACAAAACCAGTGGAAACGGGTAAGGCTATTACCCAGGCAGCCACTAAGCCAACAGACCTTAAGAATACATCTGCCATAAACAATACGCCTCAATTGCCGTCTGTGCGTTTTTTCCCTGAAGGCGGCTCGCTGGTTGAAGGTGTGGGGAGCATTGTAGCCATAAAAGCCGAGGATGCGAGTGGCACAGGAGTAAAAGCTACCGGTGTAGTACTGTCATCTGCCGGGGATACCGTAGCTCATTTTACTTGCGATACATCGGGAATGGGCTTATGTACGCTTTTGCCAATCGGCGGTCAGGCCTACAAAGCTGTGGCGATGGTGAATGATAAAACTGTTACGGCTAATTTGCCCGCGGCATTGAGGGATGGCCTGTCTTTGCATATACGTCAAAGCGATAGCCTGCTGCTGGTAATTATATCTGGTAAAACAACAGCACAACCATTCAATTGCCGGCTGTTGGTAAGGCATGGCGGCGTTATTCAGGCCAGCAATGATTTACAGCTTTCAGGTTCGCAACTGGCCGTGCGTATCCCAACGGTTGATTTGCCGCAAGGCATTTGCGCCATTACAATTTACGATGCTACGGGTAGGCCTCATTGCGAGCGACTGGTATATATTCATCATCCGCAGCAAACAGCTATCAGCCTGAAAACGGATAAAAAAGACTATCAGTCTTACACGCCAACCACGCTTAATCTGAATAGCTCGCCCGGGGCGGCACTCTCTGTTGCGGTGGTTGGCGATGAGATATCTGTAGGGCAATATGATGATATTGTAAGTTACCTGATGCTGGGCTCTGAACTGCGCGGACACATAGATCATGCCGCCCGCTATTTTGATACCACCAATGTTAATCGCTACAAACAACTGGACTTATTGTTGCTTACCCAGGGCTGGCGCGATTTTGTGTGGCGACGGATGGCAGATACGGCAATACACATTAGTTACGGGACAGAAAATGGAATCCCTGTTTCGGGGAGGGTGAAGGATGAAATTACAGAGAAGTTAATACCTGCACTTAATGTATCTCTTTATGCCACTACGGCAATCGGACAAAAGTTGTTTAACACCCGTACAGATAGTTTAGGGCGCTTTACTATCCCTGGTTTGGTATTGTATAATACCGGAAACATCAGATTGTCGGCTGTGAATGATAAAGGAGACAAGAAGGGCATTTTTCATTTAGATACCGCGACAACTCCGCCGGCAATTATAAAGTTACCTGAATTGACCACCGTACAGCAATCTATAGCAGAAACATCTAAGTTAAAACCCCCGCCCAATGCCAGGGTAAATTTTAAAACGGCCGTCAAGCTGAAAGAGGTAAAAGTAAAAGCGCGTAATGGTTTGCTTTTGCGTAACGGTGGCGTAATGACAACAATGGGGTATCCCGATCAGGTGTTTAACATTAAACCAGAGGATAACACGTATAAAACATTAGAATGGTTTTTGTTACAGAAAGGAAAGGGAATACAGCAAAGTTCCAGACCATGGCATGATATTATACCTACGGGGGTAGAGATATCAGGATATGATACTTCAAGCAGAAGCACGGCTATTCCACCGCTACTTTTTGTAAATGGACAAGAGTTGGACATGAGCGAAAACGGGCAGGCCGAGGCTTACCGGCAACAATATTTTAGTATGCCTATTTCCAAATTTAAATCTGTGATATTGAAACATCTGGTTGGCTCGTTTCATGGTTTTGCTTACAAAGATCCTACAGACCCCTCACCGCAGCATAGTGTAGACCGAAATCAGATGTTTGATTATTATTTGCTTTACCTCAATCTTGCAGAAGATGCCCTGATTGATAATCCCGGCCGCTTAACCGCAAACGTGCAAGGCTATTATGAGGCCCGTAACTTTTACATACCAAGCACGGCAAATGCAGCCCGGAATGTGGCCTATAGGCCTACCATCCATTGGGAACCAATGGTAAAAACAGATAGCGCAGGCAAGGCTTCGGTTACTTATTTTAATACAGAGCCAAGTGACATAAAAGTTATTGTGCAAGGTGTTGGTGCAGATGGTACACCGTTGGTAAGTACAGTTGGTTATACGGTAAAATAGGCGATATATATTTATTAAAACCAATATTGAACAAAATGACTTACTATAGGTCGATCTTTATCTTGTAATGGTTAAATGGCCGGTAAACGGCTTTTCTTTTGGAGCTGTTTTTATAATGTAATAATATACACCTGTCGGCAATTCCTGGTTAAAATAACGCCCGTCCCACGGTGAAACATATCCTTTGGAAAAAAAGACCTGTGCGCCATACCGATTAAAGACAGATACGACGCTGTTGCTGAAAGTATTGATGTTTTTTATAACCCAGGTATCATTTATACCGTCGCCATTGGGTGTAAACATGTTGGGTATTTCAATCACACCAGCATTGGGCGTGATATTGAGCACACCATCTATATAATTAATGATATAATTAGCAGCAGCGGCGTTGCGCACAGTAATGGGATATTGCCCAACGGGTGATGTTTTATCGGCCAATGTACTAATGTCGGGCAATGTTCTTAGTTGCGCGAGGTCTTCATTGTTGACGAAGCCTTTATATTGCGCCGTTAACGTTGGGTTGGACGTACCATAAACTTTATCCTTATTATCTGCCGTTATTGTCAGCGTTGCGGGCTTTACCTCACTAGGTGGTATTGATAAATTGAGGCTGGTAAAATTGTTGCCGCTAATAGTTAAACTATTTGTGTAAATACCCACGGGCGTTGTGCTTGTTAATCTTAAATAAATCAATAATAGATTAACGGTGCCAGAGTTGCCATTAATGGTTAAAATTTTGCTGAAATTAAGGTTGTCTTCACTTATTTCAAATCCCTCTGGTGCAGTTAATGTTAATGCGGATGTTAGCCATGTGCCCGAAATGGTGAATGAAGTACTAGGAGACGCGCTTCCATAAATGGTTGACAATGGCGACAAAGCTCCATCTGTAGCTACATGCGGTAATGGGTTAACGGTAATCTTAAAGGTTGTAGACATACAATTATTACCGCCGAGGATAAAGTTGCCTGCGCCAAAAGGTTCATCCCCGGGCACACTTACATCTGCAATTATTTTATTTATTGTCGCATCTATTATTGTAACTGTATTGTTGAGTGGGTTAGTTAAAACAACACGTTTTCCATCTGGACTTACATTTAAGCCAGCAGATCCAGTTCCTGTCAGGTCAACAGAGGCTACAGTTGCATAGCTGGTTGTATTAATAACTTTTAAGCTATTGGGATATACAGACCTCATATATAACAAGGAGCCGTCCGGACTTAAGGCTAAATTTCTTGGCCCATAGCCAACCGGTATGGTGGCTACAACTGTGTTTGTATAAGTATTGATTACAGAGATAGAGCCAGATCCTGTATTAGAAACATATACAAATTTTCCATCGGGGCTTGTTATAATATACCATGGTTGTGAGCCTACAGATACGTTAGTGATTTTTGCTCCTGTTTTTGCATTAAGAACGGTTATATACCCAGGGCCGCTTTTCTCATAATCATCATTCATAACATACAAAACATTGCCGTCTGCACTACTTGTTACAAAAAGCGGACTAATACCGGCGGCATATTTGCCTACTACCGTATTGGTAGATGTATTGATTACCGAAATATTACCATCATTGTAATTTGGTACATAAGCCCATCTGCCATCCGGACTGACATAAACACTAAATGGATAAGATCCAACCGGTATAGTTGTTTTCACCGTATTGGTTATTGTATTGACCACCGAAACCGATCCTCCATATGAGTTAGCAATATAAACCTGGTTATTGCTAGGGTTTACATACGTACCTTCAGGTACCTGTCCTACCCCAAAGGTGGTTACTATTTTATTTGTTGACAGGTCAATAACAGATAACGTATTTATATAGCCATTAGTAATGTATGCCATTCCAGAAACCACAGGCGTAGCTGTAATTGTAGCTACAATGGGGCTATTGGTAGTATTAATAGCTGTAAATGGAGGTAAGTTTCCTGTTCCAGCCGCTGCCAGACCAATCTCTGGCTTGTCATTAGTCCAGTTGTAGGAGCATTGTGTGCCTGGAAATGATATATTGTCAACCTTGGTGCCACTAATAACGCTTTGGTCTGTTTGTGCCTTAGCCGGTAAGTAACATATTAGAAAGATTAGCAATGTAAAGAATAGAAAAAAAGTCTTCATAAGGTTTAGTTCGCCAAATATATCAATTTGAGATATATCTAACATTCCGGCAAACTAATCGGTACATTGATGGCCAGGCCGCCATCAGCGGTTTCTTTGTATTTAAAGTTCATATCCTGTGCGGTTTGCCACATGGTTTTTACTACCGCATCGAGGCTAACTTTAGCTTTGTCAGGATTACTTTGCAGGGCCAGTTGTGATGCGGTGATGGCCTTGATGGCACCCATGGTATTACGTTCAATGCAGGGAACTTGCACCAGGCCGCCAATAGGGTCGCAGGTCATGCCCAAGTGATGTTCCATAGCAATTTCAGCCGCCATCAGCACTTGTCGTTGGGTGCCGCCCAGGCACTCAGTAAGCGCTGCCGCGGCCATAGCTGATGATACGCCAATCTCGGCCTGGCAACCACCCATCGCCGCCGATATCGTAGCGCCTTTTTTAAAGATGCTGCCAATCTCAGATGCGGTGAGCAGAAACTGGATGATTTTGTCGTCGGTGAAGCTGTCGCAGAAAACGATCAGGTATTGCAATACGGCTGGAATTACGCCAGCAGCGCCGTTAGTAGGAGCGGTTACTACCCGGCCAAACGACGCATTTTCCTCATTAACAGAGAGGGCGAAACAGCTCACCCAATCCAGCGTATTTTTAAAGTTGTTGCCTGTTTGACGTATGGCGGCAACCCACTCCTCATAGTTATGGTAAACGGCATCGCCAATTAACCGGCGGTTCAGGTTGGCAGCACGACGGGCTACGTTTAAGCCGCCGGGTAGGTGCCCGGTGGTATGGCAGCCACGGTACATACACTCTTTGATCACCCTGAAAATGTTGAGTAAGCCTGCCCGGGTTTCCTGTTCGGGGCGCCAGGCGGCCTCGTTCTCGGCTACAACTTCCGATATTTTAAGACCGGTTTTAATGCACCAGTGCAGCAGGTCGCCGGCGGTATCGATAGGAAAAGGCAGGTCGGCTTCTGCTTTGCCTTGTCCGTCAGCGCCCTCCTGTACCACAAACCCTCCGCCAATAGAATAATAGGTTTCAGATACAGCTTTTCCATTATTTAAAAACGCCTGAAAGGTTACCGCATTAGGATGAAACGGCAGGCTTTCGGCAAATAGAAACAGCAGATCATCATCATAGTTAAAGCTGATGTTTTGTGTGCCACCCAGTTCCAGTTGACGGCTGGTTTTAATCTGGTCTACTTTATAATCGATGTTATTAACGTCGAAAGTTACCGGATCATCGCCACTCAGGCCTAGTAGTATGGCTATATCGGTGCCATGGCCCCTCCCTGTTTTAGCCAGCGAACCGTAAAGCAATATTTTTACCTGGATTACCAGGGGCAATACCTGCTGGTTTTGCAATAATTGTATAAACTGCTGCGCCGCACGCCAGGGCCCCAGCGTGTGCGAGCTTGACGGGCCAATGCCTATCTTAAAAATATCAAATACCGAAATTTGTTCGCGCTGCATTACTAACAAATTTACATAATGTAATACAAATAAGCGTGTATGGGCTATTGACAATGAAGATATTATAACTAACTTAAGGGCAAATACTTAAACTTTAAACAACAACCTATGGAAGGAAACTCACCTTTTGAAGGAATTCAACCCAGGCCTAAGAATTGGTTGGTTGAATCAATCCTGGTAACTCTTTTTTGCTGCTTGCCTCTGGGTATTGTGGGTATCGTTAATGCTGCGTCTGTAGATAGTAAGTACAGAGCCGGCGATTACGCAGGAGCCGCAGAGGCGTCAGCCACCGCCGGAAAATGGACGAAGATCGGTTTTTGGATCGGTCTGATAATTGGCCTGCTTTATATTGTAGGCATTTTTGGATTTGGGTTAGGTGGTGCATTTTTGCACAGATAAGCTAATCGTTTTGAAGAAACTATATTTTGTATGGGCTGCTGCGGCTATCTTTTTGATGGTTCTTTATTACCGTTTTAACCCGGCAAAATATAGTTTCTTTCCAAAATGTCCTTTTCATCAGCTTACCGGGTTTAGTTGCCCGGGGTGCGGTTCGCAACGTGCTATATATAGTTTGTTGCATGGGCAGTTTTACAGTGCCATGCATCATAATATGCTAATGGTGCTATCTATTCCTTTTTTGGCTATACATGCGGGTTATAAAGTTAATGGATGGTGTAAGAAACAAGACCCTCGGTGGGAGGTTATTTATCATCCTTTAACATCAAAGATTATTTTTACTATAGCCTTATCGTTTGGTTTACTCAGAAATATCTATCCTCAGTTGCTTTCGGTCTGAACAGACTGATGGCCGTAGTCTTTTATAATCGTCTGCAGAAATTTCATGTCATTCATGCCCTGTGGCGGGGTAATGCCCAGGTGTTCTTTAATTCGGGTGGCCATAGCATAAACCACAGCTGCATTTTGCGATTTGATATAAGTATTAATCACATCCTGTATCAGGGCAACATCCTGCTCGCTCAGGTGCTTTACTTCTGAAAATACAACCTCATAAGCCTCAGTTGGCGGCATAAATGCCAGGTGGTTTATTTTTACGCGTTGTTCAGTACGAATGAGGGTAGTACCGGCCACAATATCGCCAATACGCTGCTTCTTCTCGCTCACGGCCACGCAAATAAGGGCGGCCAGGTTGCTGGTGAGCAAAAAATCTACAATGCGGAATATCCAGCGCAGCATGTATTGTCCAAATGAAGGCTGTCCGCCGTCAAGACTAACCACTTTTATTTTCATTATACGTTTGCCAATACTCTGGCCATTCATCAGGGTTTCGCAAATCAGGTCGTAAAAAACAAAAAGACTGCCATAGACAATCAGCATTATAACAATAGAAGCCCGACTAATATTCATCCCGGTTGAAGAAATAATGATAACGGCCAGAACAGCCACGAGGATAAACAGGGCATAATCTATAATGCGGGCTACCATGCGTTCGCCTAAACCGGCCACCTCGTAGTCAATATCGATGTTTTGTGACGTGGTTACCCTTATTGTTTCCATATTAACAAATATAATTTTTTAGTTGAATGATAAAATAATTGTAATTACTTTAACACCATCTTAAGCCTTTTTTAACTGATGCGTGAACCTTTGTTTGTTAAGCAGAACTCGGAACGATGGAACGAGATTGAGCATCAGCCCAGTAAAGATCCTGACGTGCTGGCCGAGCGGTTTATACAAATAACTGATGATCTGGCTTATGCTAAAACCTTCTACCCAAAATCAAACACTACACAATATTTAAACGGGCTGGCTGCCCGCCTGCATCAATCCATCTATAAAAATAAGACAGAAAAAAGCAATCGCTTTGCTATGTTCTGGGTGTTTGAATTGCCTGTGCTGTTCAGGATTTACCGTCGGCAATTGCTTTATGCGTTGCTGTTTTTTATAGTGTTTGTGGCCATAGGCGTGCTTTCAGCAAAATATGATGACAACTTTTTGCGCCTTATACTGGGCGACGGTTATGTAGATATGACCCTAGCCAACATTGCCAAAGGCGATCCGTTTGGAGTGTACAAGGGCGATCATCCATTCTGGATGTTTCTGCAAATTGGGTCTAATAACATCTTTGTATCACTGGTAACTTATGTAGCCGGGCTTTTTTTTTCGGCCGGTACGCTGTACTATATGCTGAGGAACGGACTGATGCTGGGTGCGTTCGAGTATTTCTTTTTCAGTAAAGGTTTGGGCTGGTCATCTATCCTGGTTATCTGGATACATGGCACTATAGAGATTAGCTCACTGGTGATAGCTGGTGCTGCCGGATTGGTGCTGGGCAACGGCTTGTTGTTTCCTAAAACTTACAGTCGTTTAGAATCATTAAAGCGAAACGCAAAAGATAGCCTTAAAATGGTGCTGGGCCTGGTGCCGCTGTTTGTTACTGCCGCTACGTTAGAAAGCTTTGTTACCCGCCACACCGAAATGCCCCAGTGGCTCAGTATTGGTATTCTGGCTGTTTCGCTGGTGTTTATGATATGGTATGTAGTAATTTATCCTGTTAAGGTTTACAATAAAATGTTATTAGATGAAACAAAAAATTGAGCTGGTAAAATCACGTGATTTCGGTGAAATAATAAGCGATACCTTCAACTTTATTTTCCAGAATTTTAAGCCCCTGATGTTATGTTTTTTCACCTTCTGCGGATTTTTCCTGATTGCAAATGGTGTTACACAGGTGTTGCAGCAAACACAGATGCTGGATACGATGAATAGTATTTCATCTGCCAGCTCGCCTGATGCAGCTCAGCGTATGACGCCTTTTAGCCTTTTTAACTGGGAGTATTTTGGCTTGTCTATGTTGTTGATTCTGGTAATGTATATCGTCATGTCTATTATGGTTTACAGCTTCATGACGCTATACAAGGAGAAAGGTAATATCCCCCCAACTCTTGATGAGGTATGGGGTTATATCAGGTACTACTTTTTTAGAATGGCGGGTGCTCAAATACTGCTTAGTGTTTTGATACTAGTAGGTTTTATGATTTGTCTGGTGCCGGGTGTATGGCTATTTCCCATTTTTGCGTTGATTCTGCCAATTATAATAATAGAAAATGCCAGTTTTGGCTTTGCGTTTAATAAAGCGTTTAATCTGATAAAAGATAACTGGTGGGTTACTTTTGGTACGCTGCTGATTATCAGTTTTATAGCTTCGGCGCTTTCGGCAGTGGTTACTATGCCGGTTTCTGCGGCCAATATTATCAGCCTTATGTTTTATCATCGGCACGCCGCTAAATCATCTGTAACAGGTATTGTTTTGAGTGCGGTTTTGCAGCAGCTCACCATTGTGTTTGGTGTCATTCCGTTAATTACGGCCGGTTTGTGCTATTTTAATTTAACAGAGATTAAAGACGGCACCGGCATATTGGGCCGCATACAAGGTTTTGGCAAAAACACGCCCGACGCTAGCTTTCCGGCCGAAGAATATTAAAAAAATATATGCGCCGGACTTACCTTCTCATCTTTTTATTGCTGTTTGCTTTTAATGGCGAAATGCGTGCTGCCGCTACAGATACGCTAAAACTGATAAAGTATGCAAACGTGCCGCTGAAATTGCGCACCGACAGCAGTGATGTGGTGGTAAGAACATACACTTCTGCATCGCTGGATGCTTACCGGAGTAAGCCCGAATTTCAATATAAGCAAGCCAACTTTGCACCTACGTTTTGGGGGCGCTTTTGGAAATGGTTCTGGAGCTTATTTGAAAAAAAAGCTGCCTCGGCAGTAGGTTCTCCGTTGTTTCTGATTGTTGTAAAATATGTGTTTATAGCATTGGGCGTTGGCGCCGTCATCTTTATCATTTTCAGGATGCTCGGGGTTGATTTTAATGCCGTTTTCCGTAGGAGATCGTCATCGGTAGCGGTGCCTTATGCCGAGTCGATGGAGAATATTCATGAAATTAATTTCGATGATGAACTGGACGGGGCTATCAGCCGACAAGATTACCGCCTGGCCGTGCGCCTGCTTTACCTCAAATGTTTAAAACAGCTGAATGACGAGGGCCTGATTCATTGGGAAATAAGTAAAACCAATAGCGCCTATATTAATGAGTTAAACGATATGGCTAAGCGTAGCACCTTCCGGCAGCTTACCAGGCAGTTTGAATATGTTTGGTATGGCGAGTTTGAGGTTGACGCACCGGTATTTGGACATATCCGCAACCAGTTTCAGGATTTTAAAGGAGGCCGTGCATTATGAAGAGTTTTAAGATCTACATCGGCATTGGCGTGGTTTTTCTTTTTCTGTATGTGCTGGCCCAGTTAAACAGGCCTAAACCGGTTAACTGGCAAACCACTTTTTATTTTAACGATAAAATCCCTTTTGGTACCTACATTCTGTATCACGAGTTTAAGCAGATCTTTCCAGATGCCCGGGTTGAGCGTATTAATAAAACCATGAGGGGTGCTTTCAATGATACAACGCTCAATCCATCCAACTACATCATCGTAGCCAAAGGCATACAGGGGGGAGAAACTGATACCAAAGCGCTGCTTAAGTTTGTAAGTAAAGGCAACACCGTATTTATGTCTGCCAATAGCTGGAGCGGATTTTTGGCCGATACATTAAAATTAAGCACAGACTACTCTGGCTTTGATAAAAAAACAGTTGATATCAATTTTACCAACCCAAAGATCAAGCGGGTAGCAGACTACCGGTTTAGTAACTCACAGGTCAATCAATATTTTTCCAGCTTTGATACCTTGCGGGCGCGAAGCCTGGGTGCAAACAATGATGGAAAATCTATCTACCTGCGCTACAAATTTGGCGGTGGCAGCTTGTATTTGTTTGCTAACCCATATATGCTCACTAACTACGGTTTGCTGAATAAAGATTGCGCCGATTTTGTGGCTAAATCGCTTTCATATCTGCCGCAAACGCAGTATTTGTATTGGGATCAGTACCAGAACCACGATGTTGCGGTTGATGAATCGCCCATGCGGGTGCTGCTTGGTAACGATTACTTGCGCTGGGCTTACTACCTGAGTGTAGTTACGCTGTTATTATTTGTGGTGTATGAGATGAAGCGCCGGCAGCGCATTATTCCTATCATTAATCCACTTAAAAATGCTACGTTGGATTTTGTGAATGTGGTAGGACGCGTTTATTATGAGCAGCGGAACAACGCCGATATTGCCGCCAAAAAGATAAAATACCTGTTTGATTACCTGCGCAGCAACCTGCAGTTTAGAACAGGAATTGACGATAGAGAGTTCAATACTCTCCTAACGCAAAAGACGGGCCTTGAACCGGATTTTATCCGTGAGCTGACCGATCAGATCTATTACACGCTCAATCAGTCTAAATTAACTGACCAGGAGCTGATTATACTAAATAACCTGATTGATAAATTTTACGCCAAAACCAAATAAAAATGGAAGAAAACGGCCTGTTTGAACAAAGGACCGACCTCAGCAAATTAAACGCAGCGGTTGAACAGATAAAAGCTACGCTGGGCAGTATTGTTATTGGCCAGCACGAGGTAATTGAACTGTTGATTGCCGGTATACTGGCTGATGGCCACCTGTTAATTGAAGGTGTACCCGGCGTGGCCAAAACGCTTACCGCCAAGTTGATTGCCAAAGCAGTTAACACGCAATTCTCACGTATACAGTTTACGCCCGATCTGATGCCGTCTGACGTAATCGGTACATCGGTTTTCAACCCTAAAACTACCGAATTTGAATTTAAGCACGGCCCGGTATTTGGTAATATTGTTTTGGTGGATGAGATTAACCGTGCGCCCGCCAAAACGCAATCTGCCTTGTTTGAGGTGATGGAAGAACGACAGATAACTGTTGACGGTACTACTTACCCTATGCAGGAACCGTTCATTGTGCTGGCTACCCAAAACCCGGTAGAGCAGGAGGGAACTTACCGCCTGCCAGAGGCACAGCTGGATCGATTTATCTTTAAGGTAGAAGTGAAATATCCGTCGCTACAGGAAGAAATTGATATCCTCACCCGTCAGCATCAGCAAAAAACATCAGAGCAACTGAGCCACGTAGCCCCGGTTTTAACAAGTGAAGAAATTGTTGCGCTGCGCAAGCAGGTGCGCGAGCTGCACGTAGAGCCTAAGTTATTGGAGTTTGTTGCCAAAATTATGGTAGAAACACGCAACCATAAATCAGTATACCTGGGCGGCTCGCCGCGTGCATCGCTTGCGGTAATTAGTGGCGCTAAGGCTATTGCGGCTATTAATGGGCGCGATTTTGTAACGCCTGAGGATATTGTTCGTGTAGCGGTGCCAGTGTTGCGCCACCGTATTGTGTTAACGCCTGATAAAGAAATGGAAGGCATATTGCCAGATGAAGTAATTGCGCAGATTATCCAAAAGATTGAAGTGCCACGTTAAGTTATACCTCAGTGAAAAAGTTTTTCCGCCTGTTTTATAAAGATCTGTTTTTGGGCCAGCGCTTGTTTGCGTTACTGGCGGCGAACGTTATTTTCTTTATACTGGCCTTCTTTTTCCCCTGGCTGGGTATCTTACCAGAACTTTTCTTTTATGCCATCCTGGCACTGGTGCTGGTTGATGTATTCATGCTCTATCGCACCAAAGACGGCATATTTGCCCGCCGCCACGCACCGGAACGCTTGAGTAACAGTGACGAGAACGAGATCAGGCTGTTTGTAGAGAACCGTTATCCGTTTGCTGTTCATCTGGGTGTGCTTGATGAAATTCCACATCAGTTTCAGCGGCGCGATGTTTGGTTTAAAAGCAGCCTGGCAATGCGGCAGCAAAAATGGATCAACTATTACCTGCGCCCCGTAAAGCGTGGTGAATATGATTTTGGCGATGTCAGGATTTATGCGCAAACAGTACTGGGTTTAGTGGCCCGCAGGTACACCATGCCACAGGCGCAGGTGCTGCCGGTTTATCCGTCGTTTTTGCAGATGCGTAAGTATGAGCTGATGGCCATCTCTAATCGCTTGAGCGAATTCGGGATCAAAAAAATCCGTCGCGTGGGCCAGAGCATGGAGTTTGAGCAAATCAAAACCTATGTGGCCGGCGATGATTACCGCACCATTAACTGGAAGGCCACGGCCAGGCACGGCGCGCTGATGTCTAACTCTTTTACCGATGAGAAAGCACAGCACGTGTATTGCGTGATCGATAAATCACGTACCATGAAAATGCCTTTTGAGGGGTTGAGTCTGCTGGATTACGCCATCAATGCCAGTTTGGTGCTCAGCAACGTGGCTATGCTCAAAGAAGATAAGGCCGGACTGATTACCATGGCCGAGAAGCTGGGCGCTGTTGTGCCGGCCGACCGGAAGCCAGGGCATATTGGCAAAATATTGGAAGTACTGTATAAAGAGAAAACCCGCTACCTGGAAACCAATATGGAGTTGCTATACAGCACCATTCGACGGGTAATGAAGCAGCGCAGCCTGGTAGTTTTTTTTACCAACTTTGAGAGTCTGTCATCTATGGAGCGGCAATTGCCTTTTTTAATACGGATTGCCCGTTACCATTTATTACTGGTGGTTTTTTTTGAAAATACTGAACTGCGCACCCTGAGCGAGCAGCCTGCAACCGATGTGGAAGGCATTTATATTAAAACCATTGCCGAAAAGTTTGCCTATGATAAAAAGCTTATTGTTAAAGAGCTGGCGCGACATGGCATTCAATCTATCCTCTCCTCGCCGCAAAATCTCACCGTAAATACTATTAATCGTTACCTTGAATTAAAAGCCAGGCAGAAGATTTGATGTCATCATCATGATAGTGGTCTGCTAATATTAGCCATCTTCTTGAAAAGTCTCATTTGTTCTAGCCCGAACAAATAATTGTTTGGCCATTATTTGGAAAAAATCCATTGTTTGGAAAAAAATCGTATCTTAACATATGCGGTGGTGAAAATAGATTTTTATTTATAGTGCAAATTCTGTCTGATAAGTAGGTAAAGCGTCAAAACACGTAGTGAAAATAGGGTGAAAACACGGTGGTGCAGACAGGGTAAATGCTTTTAATTTGTAATGTGATTAGTCCGTAATACACGAGACGATCTAAACCTTTTCACAACGATCGCCTTCTGCTGTCCTGTAGAATGGGGCCTACAGGCAGCGGATAGGCACTCCACTTGTGTAAATTAATATAGCCTAAACCGCCAAAATTAATTTCTGTAGATGATGCGGCCGACAAAGCCTACATTTACAGAAATTTTTTTGTTTATGGCACAAAGCGAAAACTATCAGTTTGAAAACGACATTAAATGGGAGGATGCCGGTAACGGCGTTCAGCGCCAGGTTTTTGGTTATGACGACAAGGTGATGCTGGTAAAAGCCAAGTTTGAAACAGGCGGCATCGGCAGTTTGCATAGTCATCCTCACTCGCAGGTTACTTATGTAGAAAGCGGAGTGTTTGAAATGACCATTGGCGACGAAACTAAAACCATCCGTAAGGGCGACGGCTATTATGTACCTCCGCACGTAGTGCATGGTGTAACCTGCACAGAAGCCGGCATGCTGGTAGATGCATTTAGTCCTTTTAGAGAAGACTTTTTGTAGCAGGGGCGAGGCGCACACGGCTGGCACAAAGAACGTTTGCCGGCAAGAAGCATAGATAGCGCTCGTTGAATTTTAAAATGTCATCCCGATAAGAGATCTTTTCGATGGGGCTTCGCGTTGGATACGGTCGAAAAATTTGCGATCAGGATGGCATTTTTTATTGCCCGGAAGGAAAGAAGCTGAAAATTACCTTATACAAAAATAGAGGCTGATAACCGCGAGTATCTGGATACAGATTACGGCAGAAAGTCTCTTAACACCATTTATTTTAAATGGGCCGTATATGTATACTGCCAGGGATGAAAGGTATACAGCCAGTGCAAAGACCGTAACTATTAAAAGGTTTGGACCTTCAGGATCATTGAAAAGAACGAACAGGATTCTGGAACAAATGATGGCCGTTACCGCCAATATGATCAACGAGGTCCTTTTTGACCTGAAGTACAGGTCTGTGTTGTTGCTAACCATGTCCATAATATGAGGGTTTTTACGAATTTAATGATTTTACCGGAGACTACCGAACTGTAACTTGGCCCAGTAAGTCTTGAATTCTCTAATTGGAACACTTCCATCGTCCGTTATCCATCCCGCCTCACAAAAAAAATCCGTAATATTGCCGCGGTTTTGCCCTCATGATCAGTTTATTCAGAAGTTATAATCCGGTAAATGTACTTTGGCTGGCGCTTTGGCTGGTGGTGTTGCGGGTGTTTTATATGCTGGTTGCGCCAGGCAATGTAGAGTTTGTTTTTGTAGAGTCGTTTGCGCGCAAGTTAGTTCCGTTAAATTATGAGCATGCATTAAACTTTAATGTCAATGTGTTGCTTGCCGGTGTGCTGGTATTGGTGCAGGCCATGCTTATTAACTACCTGGTTAATCATTATAATCTGCTGGCTAAACCAACGTTTCTGCCGGCATTGATGTATATAACGCTGGCCAGTTTGTATACGCCGTTTCTGACACTGAGCCCGCCGTTGATCTGTAATTTTCTGGTGATCTGGATGCTGAGCAAGATTTTGGCTTTTTACAAGGGTGCCGATATTAAAGCAAAGGCCTATGATTTGGGTATGATAGCAGCGCTGGGCAGCGTTATCTATTTTCCATTCATTTACTTTGTGTTGGTAGTTTGGATTGCATTCATCATCTTTCGCCCGTTTGACTGGCGCGACTGGGCCGCATCTATCCTTGGATACGCTACCATATTCTTTTTTTTGGCCGTGTTTTATTATTTGAATGATCACTTGCAGGATTTTTTCAAGATCTGGGATCCGCTGGGCACGCGCCTGCCGCAACGTATCACCCTTAATTATTATAAATACCTGCTGTTGATACCTGTTGTGCTGATTATAGTGCTGGGGATGTTTAAACTGCAGGGAACCTTCTTCCGCAGCTCAATTATGGTGCGTAAGGTATTCCAGTTGCTATTTTTTATTTTTCTGATTGGCGGGCTGTCATTTTACGTAAAGCCAACCTTTCATTTAGAACATTTTTTGCTATGCGCTGTGCCGCTGGCAATATTTTTTGCATTTTATTTTGTTAGCGCCACCACCCGCTGGTTTTACGAGAGTTTGTACTTTTTGCTGGTGGCTGGCATAATTTATTTTCAGTTTAACACTTTTTAACGCTTCAATTCGTTCAGGTTTCAGGCGTTATGTTAGTTTTGTAGCATGAAATTTGGTGTAGTTACATTTCCGGGATCAAATTGCGACGAGGACCTCATCCACGTTCTTGAAAAAATTATGGGCCAGCAGGTTGTACGCCTGTGGCACAAAGAGCACAACCTGCAAGGTGCAGATTTTATTTTGCTGCCAGGCGGTTTTAGCTATGGCGATTACCTGCGTTCAGGCGCTATCGCACGCTTTTCGCCCATTATGCAAGAAGTAATCCAGTTTGCCGGTAAAGGCGGTAAAGTAATGGGTATTTGCAACGGTTTCCAGATCCTGACGGAAGCCGGCCTGCTACCAGGTGCATTGCTGCACAATAACAACCGTAAGTTTATTTGTCGCAATACCTACCTTAAGGTACAAACCCAAAACTCGCTGGTTACTGCAGGCATTGATCCGCAGGCCGCGCTTAAAATTCCTATTGCACATGGTGAGGGTAACTATTTTGCCGACGCCGATGTGCTGAAAGCGCTGAATGATAATGACCAGGTGCTATTCCGCTATTGCGATGAGTCTGGCAACATTACGCCTGACGCTAATCCTAACGGCTCATTAGAGAACATTGCCGGCGTATGTAATAAAGAACGTAATGTGTTTGGTATGATGCCACACCCTGAGCGTGCTGCAGATAGCTTACTATCCAACCAGGATGGTCTGGCAATTTTTGAATCGATACTATCAATCGCTAACGCTTAATGGCCAACCTGGTTATAGATATAGGCAATACTTTTACAAAGATTGCCCTTTTTGAAGGTGATAAAGCCCTCAAATTTGAAAAATTTGCCAGTGTTACCATTCCTGCCCTCAAAGAGTTTATTAGCGGCGTGAAAATCGACCGTGCGCTGATATCAACCGTGAAAAAAAGCCGCGGCGAGTGGGAGTTGGTACTGGCAAGCGAACTGCCGCTCATCTACTTCAACAGTAGCATGGCAGGTACTATCAAAAACCACTATCAAACACCCCAAACCCTGGGTCCGGATAGACTGGCTGCCGTTACTGGTGCACATCAGCTGTATCCGGGAACCAGTAACCTGGTTATCAACGCAGGTTCATGTATTACTTATGATTGGGTTGATGCCGAAGGTAATTACTACGGCGGCAGCATATCACCAGGTTTAAACATGCGCTTTAAAGCCTTGAACCATTATACATCGGCCTTACCATTAATTACTGCCGAGGAAATGGGCCGCGAGGAAGGCGATGACACCGTTAGCGCCATGCGTTCTGGTGTGCAAAATGGCATTAAACACGAGCTGGAGGGCTTTATTGACGTATACCGTAAAAAAGACCCCAACACCAATGTAGTATTAAGTGGCGGCGACGGCAATTTTTTTGATACTCTATTGAAAAATAGCATCTTTGCCCCCTATATAAAAAATGAACCTTATTTGGTTCTTAAAGGATTAAACGCAGCGTTACAACACCATAATGATTAAATTTTTCAGGGTAATTAGTGTTCTTTTACTGGCCTTTTCTGTAACGGCGTCAATGGCGCAGTCTACTGCTACCACCAGTTCTCCGTATTCAAGATATGGTTTGGGTAACATGCTGCAGCCAGGGTTGCCTCAAAACGTGGCCATGGGTGGTATATCAACAGCACTTACCAGAATTAACGGCTACAACAATATTAACCTGGTTAACCCGGCGGCCAATTCATACATAAACCTTACTACTATTGATGTAGCGGCTTATGCCAATATGGTGACGCTGAGTAAAACTGGTTCTGCCGATCAGCAGAATTCTAACTTCAGGTTAAGTAACATTGCTTTTGGTATTCCGGTGACTAAGCATTCTGCTTTGTCTTTTGGTTTGATGCCATATAGCGAGTTGGGTTATAACTATACCCAAACGCAAAAAGGCTTTGGAACTTCATCGCCAGTAGATACCAACAAGGTAAATAACATTTATGCCGGTGATGGCGGCTTATCCAAAGCTTATTTGGGTTACGGCTTCAAACTGTTTAAAGGCCTTTCGTTGGGTGCCAATGTATCGTACATTTTTGGTAACCTGAAGCAAACGGCCTCTACAGAATACCCTGAGCTTTATGGTGTGTTTAACTCACGCCAGGAGCAAAGCAACTCTATTGGAGGTATTAACTATGACTACGGTGCTTTATATAACATCGATATCTCTGATGAAAAACGTTTAACATTTGGTTACTCTGCATCTGCCAGTACAAAACTGAATTCTCAGAGCACCTTTGTAGTAAGTCAATATACCAAAGACTTTAGTACTGATGATGAGAACAACCCATCAGATACAGTAGTTAGCACCAAGAATCCGCAGGCTAAAATTGTGCTGCCGCGTATTCAGCACTTCGGGGTTTCTTATCAGCAAGATCGTAAGTTCCTGGTAGGCGTTGATTACACCATGGGTCAATGGTCAAACCTGAGCATTAATGGTGTTAATCAAGGTTTACAAAATAGTAGCAGTCTGGCATTCGGTGGTCAGTTTAACCCTAATTCAAATGCCATTCACAGTTATCTGGCCGTGGTTGATTACCGCGTAGGCGCCCACTTTGATAAAACTTACCTGGTGGTAAATAACCAGAGCATCAAGCAATTTGGTGTTAGCGCGGGCGTTGGCTTGCCGCTGGCCCGTAACGGATCAAGCTTTTATAAAATAAATATCTCGGGCGAGTATGGTCGTCGTGGTACATTGTCTAATTCATTGGTACGCGAAAATTATTTTAACATCCACATCGGCTTTACTTTGAACGATCAGTGGTTTATTAAATATAAATACGATTAATTTTTCCTCATCGCTATGCGTTTAGGGTTAAGGCTAAATAATTTATGGATGCCGGCCTTAGCAGCCGGTTTAATGTTGTGTGCTGCCTGCTCTTCTAATGATATGAAGAAGATCAAGGAGATTTCTGAGCGGCAGATAAACAACCAGGTTGATACCACTAAAATGGTAGATCTGATTTATAGCGACTCGGCAAAGGTAAAAGTGCGCCTCATTGCACCGTTGTTGCTGGAGTATAACGTATCCAAAACGGTAACCAAGCCCTACATGAAGATGCCCAAGGGAGTTACCATCATCTTTTATAACGATAGTACCAAAAAAAGCGGTACGATCACCGCCGATACAGCCTATAACTATACCGAGGGCGCCAGCAACCGTTTCGTATTGCATAAAAACGTAGTGGTTAAAAATGTTAAAGGCGATGTTTTTAAATCAGATGACTTAAACTGGGACGGCGCCACACACAAAATCTACTCTAACGCGCCGGTAGAAATGTTTACCACCAATGGCACCAGAGGCAAGGGGACGTCCATGGAAACAAACGAGAAATTTGACCCTTTTACGGTGAAAAATCAATCGGGCATTATCTACATGGATAAGAGCCTTGGCCAGTAGTTCAGGGCATTTAAATTAAGTTTTTAAGGTTTGAAAAATTTCTGTTGTAAAGCGCTAAGCTTTGCGCGTTTAGATTTTGCCTTTTGCTAAAAAGTTGTATCTTGCGCCCTCTTTTTAAGAGAGTTATTATTATAAAGTACATATGGGTATAATGAGTTACTTGCGAGAGCGGATGGGTAAGATTCTCGCATTTGTTATTGGTTTAGCTTTATTCGCTTTCATCGTGGGCGAGGTTGTCAAAAGTGGCGGCCAGTTCATGAGAGGTTCTGCCAATACTATTGGTGAGGTGAATGGACAGGATATATCCAATGACGATTATCAGAAAAAATTAGATCAGAACGTAAAAAACCTGCAACAGCAGTCAGGCCAGGCGGCTTCTCCGCAGCTGACTACTTACGCACAGGAGATGACCTGGAACCAGCTTGTTAGCCAAAACATTCTGCAAAAGGAAATTGAAAAACTGGGCATTGTTGTAGGTGTTGACGAAACTAAAGACATGGTACAGGGTAAAAACCTGAACCCACAGATTGTACAGGCGTTTGGCGATCCTAAAACCGGCGAGGTTGATCGTGCTCGTTTGAACATGTTTTTAACCAACCTGCGCAGCGCAAAACCTGGCGACCCAATGAAAGAGCAGTGGACCGCTTTTGTTGAGCAGATGATTGAGGCTAAAAAGGCCGAAAAATACACTGCTTTGGTGCGTAACGGTCTTTACGTAAACTCACTGGATGCGAAAGACGATTACGAAGCTCGCAACAAACTGGTAAACTTTAAATACTCGGTGCTTGACTATGCTTCTATACCCGATAGCAAAGCCGTACCAACTGATGCCGATTACAGCGCTTATTACGACGCACACAAAGCGCAGTTTAAAAACGCCCAGGAAACCAGAACTTTTGAATATGTAGCTTTCAACGCAGCTGCATCTGCTGCAGACTCTGCTGTTATCAAAACCCAGATGGATAAACTGGCTGCAGATTTTAAAACCGCTAAAGACGATTCTGCTTTTGTGCAGATGAATGCAGAAACCAAGAGACCGCTTACCTACACCAGAAAAGGCCAATTGGAGCCCAAACTGGATACCGTAATGTTTGGTGCTGCTGTTGGTACAGTTTATGGTCCGTTTGTATCAGCTACCGGTGGTTATGAAATAGCTAAACTGGTAGATACCCGCATCGGTCCGGATTCTGTTAAAGCAAGCCATATACTGTTAAATCCTGCTACTGAAGGCGGTGTTGATAAAGCCGTTGCCAAAGCAGATTCATTAAAAAAACTAATACAGGGCGGTAAATCATTTGCAGAGCTGGCTAAAACCTTCTCTACCGATAAAGGCTCTGCCGAAAAAGGTGGCGAATTGGGTACGTTCGGTCGTGGCGCAATGATTCCTGCGTTTGAAGATGCAGCGTTCAACGGCCATAAAGGCGACCTGGTTGTAGTAACCTCCCAATTTGGTGTGCACCTGATCCAGATTAACGATCAAAAAGGCTCATCTAAAGTAGTTAAAGTAGCTATTGTTGATAAGCCTATCCAGGCCAGCAATGCTACCCAGTCTGCTGCATATAACAAGGCCCGCTCATTCATGTCAAACCTTAACGGTAGCAACTTTGACGATGTGGCTAAAAAACAAGGCCTGCAGGTTAAAACTGCTAATGATGTAACTCCAATGGCATCTAGCACTACCGGTCTGGAGAATGCACGTAAGGTAGTAAAATGGGCGTTCGACGCCGAGAAAGGCGACTTTAGCGATCAGGTTTTTGATCTGGAGAACCAGTATGTAGTGGCCCGTTTAACGCAAATTAAGCCAGAAGGCACACTGCCGCTTGATGTGGTAAAACCGGAAATAGAAGCTGCTGTACGTAATGAAGTAAAGGCAAAGCAGTTGATTGCTAAATTCGAGTCGGCATCAAATGGTGCTTCAAGCCTTGAGCAAGTTGCGCAAAAAGCCGGCACTCAGGTAGTACCAGTACAAAATATTGTATTTGCTAATCCGGTTATTCCAGGTCTGGCCGCAGAGTATAAAGTAATAGGTTCTGTATTTGGTTCAGGTCTGCACAAAGTATCTAAGCCAGTACAAGGCGAGCACGGTGTGTTTGTATTCTCGGTTGATAACTTTGTTAATCCGGCTCCGCTTACCAACGCTGTTAGAGAGAAACAGCAGATTGAGCAAATGCTGGTTCAGCGTGCTGATAACCTGATCTTTGACGCACTGAAAGATAAGGCGAATGTAAAAGATAACAGAGCTAAATTCTTATAAGCTATTTTTAACGTAATTTTGTAACCGGGATGTTTTAAAAGCATCCCGGTTTTTTATTTTAACTCGAAATGGATATTCAGGAAAATATAGTTAATAAAGTAGCACAGAGCGGTCTGGTTACTTTAGACCCTGCTGCTTATTACCCGCCGGGCGATAGGGTGGTTTATGATATTAAAGATAACCTGTTCCAGGGCCTCATCCTACGCGAGAAAGACTTTCGTGAATTTGTGAAGGAGTATGACTGGACGCAGTATCAAGACAAGAACGTGGCCATTACCTGCTCTGTAGATGCTATTGTGCCGGCTTGGGCTTACATGTTGATGGCCAACCGTATGGCTCCTTATGCACGCGAAGTGGTTTTTGGTGATGAAGCAACACTGGAAACGGTGCTGTTTGAGAAATCAATGAAAAATATCGATCTGGAACAATATCGGGATCAAAGAGTTGTTATAAAAGGATGCGGGGAAACTGAGGTCCCGGTATCTGCATACGTAGAGTTAACCAAACGCCTTACGCCCATTGTAAAGAGCCTGATGTTTGGCGAACCTTGCTCAACTGTTCCTATTTATAAACGGAAAGATTGATTGCCTTTAACATGCGCCTAAAGTTTACTTTGCTGCTTATACTGGTATTGGGATGTTCTGTTGCACAAGAGCCCTCAAAAACAAAGGATGTGGCATTTAAAGCAGGCGAGCAGTTAGAATATAAGCTCAAGTATGGTTTTTTTACCGCTGCCGAAGCTCATATTAAGGTAGAAGAGACTGTTAATAAGTTTAACGGCAATCCCGCCTTTCATATTATTGCAGATGGTAATACTGCCGGTACTTTTGATGTGTTCTATAAAGTGCGCAATCGTTATGAAAGTTATATAGACAAGCAAACTCTGTTGCCATACTTCTACACTGAAAACCGGCACGAGGGAGGCTATAACCATGCAGACAAAGTAACTTTTGATCATAAACAAGAAAAAATTGTAGCTGCATCAGGTACCTATCCGTTAAGGGGACAGGTGTTTGATTTTCCGTCGGCCTATTATTTTGCGCGTTGTCTGGATGTGAGTAAGATGCGCATAGGCGAGCGTTTTGAGCTGCGTTATTTTTTGGAAGATAGCGTGCAAACACTGGGGATTACCTTTGTGGGGCGCGAGAAGATTAAGTGTAGCCTGGGTACCTTTAACTGTTTGAAATTCAATCCAACAATTGTCCCCGGGCGTATATTCCGTAAGAATAGTAAATTGTATCTTTGGATCACGGATGACGAGAATCGTATCCCTGTAAAAGCTCACGTAGAAGTGGTGGTTGGCAGTTTAACAATGGAACTTGCCAGTGCCCAGGGCTTGAAATATGCGTTGAATCCTGTAAAATAAAATATCCCTGTAACTGATGATTGAAGTTGGCGGCACCCTGGTGCATGAAGATGTTGTGAAAGAGAGTTTTGTGTGCGATTTGACGCGCTGCAAAGGGGCTTGCTGTATTGAGGGCGATTCCGGCGCGCCGCTTAATTATGACGAGCTGGAAATATTGAAGGCCATCTATCCCAAGGTAAAACCCTACATGACCCAAAAGGGCATTGAAACGGTTGAAAAGGAAGGTACGCACGTTACCGATTTTGAAGGTGATTATACCACCCCTTGTGTTGATGGCAACAAAGAATGTGCCTATGTAACCTGGGAAAATGGCATTACTAAGTGTGCTATTGAGAAAGCCTATGAGGATGGTGTGGTAGATTGGAAAAAACCCATATCATGCCACATGTACCCTATCCGTGTTACCAATTATCCGGAGTTTGATGTGTTGCATTATGACCGTTGGAGCATTTGCAGCCCGGCCTGCAGTTTCGGTAGCAAGCTAAAAGTGAAGGTGCACGAGTTTTTGAAAGATCCACTCATTCGCAAATACGGCGCCGATTGGTATGCCGAGCTGGAAAATCAGGTGAATGATATATCATTATAAATGCAATATTTGCCGCTAAAAATGGATATTATTGCAGTTGTTTCGTAAATACATGAAAAAAGCACTTATTACCGGTATAACCGGTCAGGACGGCGCCTATCTCGCTGAGTTTCTGTTGAAAAAAGGTTACGAAGTTCATGGCCTGAAAAGACGTTCTTCTTTATTTAATACCGACAGAATTGACCATTTATACCACGATCTGCATGATGAAGATGTGAAGTTTAAACTTCATTTCGGCGACATGACAGATTCTACCAACCTGATTCGTCTGATCCAGGAAGTTCAGCCTGATGAGATTTACAATCTGGCCGCTCAAAGCCACGTTAAAGTGAGCTTTGATACGCCCGAATATACCGCCAATGCTGATGGTATTGGTACCCTGCGCGTATTGGAAGCGGTACGCTTGCTTGGCCTGACCGAGAAAACCCGCATCTACCAGGCATCAACTTCAGAGTTGTATGGTTTGGTGCAGGCGGTTCCGCAGAGTGAGGCTACGCCTTTCTATCCGCGTTCGCCTTATGCCGTGGCTAAATTATACGGTTACTGGATTGTGGTGAACTATCGCGAGGCTTACAACATGTACACCTGTAACGGTATCCTGTTTAACCACGAGAGCCCTATCCGCGGGGAAACTTTTGTTACCCGTAAAATTACCCGTGCTGCTGCCAAAATAGCGCTTGGTTTGCAGAGTTGCATGTACATGGGTAACCTGTCTGCCCAGCGCGATTGGGGGCATGCCAAAGACTATGTGGAGGCGATGTGGCTGATGCTGCAACAAGATAAGCCTGAAGATTATGTAATTGCCACCGGCGTTACCACTACCGTACGTGAGTTTATCCGCCTTACCTTTGCCGAATTGGGTATTGAAGTTGAGTTTAGCGGTAAGAACGAAGAAGAGCGCGGTGTGATTGTAGACGTTGATCGCGAGAAAGCGCAAAGCTTAGGTTTAGATCCCGATAGCTTGAAATTTGGTCAGACTGTAGTGAAGATTGATCCGCAGTATTTCCGCCCTACAGAGGTGGAATTGCTGATTGGTGATGCTACCAAAGCGCGCGAACAGATGGGTTGGAAACCACGCTATGATCTGAAAGCACTGATTACAGACATGGTAACAGCCGATCTGCACCTGGTAAAAAAAGATGACTATCTGCAAAAAGGCGGCTTTAAAACGCTGAACTATTTTGAATAGGTAGATCCTCTCAAAATAACATAGCTCTCTCTTTATGAGAAAATTTTACCTGGCCTTTGCAGGGTTGATGGCTTTTGCCTGTTCAGCCCGCTCACAATCTGTTTATCAACCTTACAGCTATGATTTTTATCAGAAGCTGAACAGAACACTGTATTCAACCCACACCCGGGAGCATACTGCCCTGAAGCCTGCGTTGGTTGATGATTCTGTACTCAGGAAACCGTATGACTCGCTGATGAATGTTGGGGTTGACACCTCGCAGCATCATAGCTGGGCGTACCGTAAGTTGTTTAATGAGCATCTGATAGACGTAAGGGATAAAGAGTACACTTTTTTTGCCGATTACCTACCCGACTTAATGATGGGTAAAGACCTGGCCGATCATCGCAATGTGCACATGAACACCCGCGGTTATCAGCTAGGAGGTACCATTGGCACTAAGTTTTATTTCTATACCAGCGGCTATGAGAATCAGTCGGTTTTTCCGTCTTATGAGGATGCCTACATCAACCGTACAGGTATTGTGCCCGGCCAGGCCTATGACCGCAGCTTTGGAAAAACAAACTCTAAAGATTACTCTTACGCAACGGCCTTATTATCTTACACACCAATTAAGTACCTTAATATTGCCCTGGGCAACGACAAGACGTTTATAGGCGATGGCTATCGCTCGGTATTGCTCTCAGATTACGCCTCGCCATACCCATTCCTTAAAATGACGCTTAATCTGGGGAATGTACATTACATGGCCATGTGGGCCGAAATGGTTGACCCTACAGCCCCCACGTTTTCTTATATGAATGGCGACAGGAAAAAATGGGCCGCATTTCATTACCTGGACTGGAATGTAAATAACCGGTTCAGCATTGGCTTTTTTGACGCTGTTATCTGGGCCGATAAAGACGATAATGGCGTGAGTCGTGGGTTTGACTTTAGCTATGCTAACCCAATTATCTTTCTGCGCCCTGTAGAGGCTTCTAATGGCTCGCCAGACAACGCCTTGATAGGGCTGAATGCCAAGTATAAGATCAGCGATGGTATAACGGCTTACGGCCAATTTGCGCTGGATGAGTTTCAGTCTAACAGTTTCTTTTCAAACCCGGGAAGCTCCCGTAATAAATTTGCCTTTCAGGTAGGCGCACGTGGTGCAGATTTGTTTAAAGTACGTAACCTGAATTACCTGGTAGAGTATAACAGCGTCAGGCCTTACACCTATTCTGAAACCAACGAGCTGATTAATTATGCCGAGCAGAATGAACCGCTGGCACACCCCTGGGGCGCCAATTTTAAGGAGGCGCTGGCTATTTTAAATTACAGCTATAAAAAGTTCGATTTCAGGGGTCAGCTTGATTATGGGCGTTACGGTTTGGATGTTGACAGCACCAACTACGGCAAAGACATATTTAAGTTATATAACAAGCCGGCGAAAGAGAATGGCAACTACATAGGCCAGGGGCTCACTACTAATTTGTACTATATGGAGGGGACGGTATCTTACCTGCTTAATCCTAAATATAACCTGAGGATAGAACTGGGGGGGCTTTACCGCCGCGAGTCTAATAAATTAGGCATAAACCAAACCAAGATGATTACCATAGGTTTGCGTAGCTCGTTCCGCAATCTGTATCATGATTTTTAAAGAGTGGGATGCCTTTAGAGATAAAACAGCCGCTTAGTATAACTGAGCGGCTGTTTTAATTTATAGAAGATCCAAAGCGTCATTGCGAGGAACGAAGTAATCTCTGCAAAGGACATTTAGAATGCAAAATCTGCTTTGCAAGTACAGAGATTGCTTCGTTCCTCGCAATGACGTGATGGTAGTAATCTGAAGTTCTTACTTTTTAATTTTAACTTTTTACTTACTTCCCTACATTCCCGGCAGCTTAATGCCTTCGGCCAGCAAGTTTTTAAATATCGTTTCGTGCAGATCTATTTTGGTTCGTAGGAAGTCTTTGGGGGCGACCCAAACGTTAACAATGTATTTTACACCGTCAACTTCCATAGCCACAATCCCGATGTTGCTGGGGGTATTAGTCGTGATTGTTTTAGTGTTTTTAACAGCAGCCTCAATAATGGCCTTTACACGCGCGGGGTCGGCGGCATAGCCTATTTTGATCTCAAAGTCCAGTCTGCGTTTGCCTTCGCGCGTAACGTTCACAATAACCTCGTTAAATAGCTTTCCGTTGGGGATGATGACCGTTTTATTATCGGCAGTGAGTAATACGGTATAAAATATCTGAATAGAGGTAACTTTACCTTCCTGACCTTGCGCCTGGATATTGTCGTCCAGCTCAAAAGGTTTCAGCAGGAGAATCAAGATACCACCAGCAAAGTTTTGGAATGTACCGGAGAGGGCAAGGCCTGCGGCTACTGTAAGTGCACCTACAATGGTACTAAAGAACGATACACCGATGCCCATGATACCCATTACGGCTATTACCAGCAAGATGTGCATGCCGGTAATGCAAAGGCTCAGGATGAATGGCTGAAGTGATGAGTGAATCTCCTGACGGCTCATCCTTGCGCGCAGGCGGGCCTTGATGATCTTTATAAAGCGGAGTCCTAAGAAAAGAATAATGAGTCCGATAAGAACACTGGGGCCGTGAGATATGGCCCACTCATAAGCCTTATCATAGAATTGCTGTAGTCTGGTATGTGGCGTCATAGTTGACGCCGAAATTAATTATTATCGGCCAATCAGCGCGATAAATAATTCATTACCATTCACAATCATCCATGATAGGAAGCGTGTTTGCAGTTGCCGGGTTTTTTCTGGTAGCCGTTTCATAGCATTGAAACATATTCAAATTGTATGCCTTTCTCGGTGTTTCTAAAAGACAGTACAAAAATATGTGTAATTGTAACGGGAATTGTATAAAATTAATCAAATGATTAACAGATGACACTCTGTTTACCAGGCGTTAACAATACGAGAGCGTATAGAAAAACAAAAGCCTGTCTGAAATTTCAGACAGGCTTTTGCGTATAGTGTGGATGATATGATTACATCATGCCGCCCATGCCACCACCCATTGGAGGCATGTGACCGCCAGCTTTCTCGTCTTCCGGCTCGTCTGCTAACACACACTCGGTAGTTAACAGCATAGAAGCGATAGAAGCAGCGTTTTCTAAAGCAACACGAGATACTTTAGTAGGGTCAATTACACCGGCTGCAATCAGGTTTTCGTATTTATCAGTGCGGGCATTGTAACCGAAATCGGCAGTGCCTTCTTTCACTTTCTGTACTACGATAGAACCTTCGATACCTGCATTTTCGCAGATTTGACGTAGTGGTTCTTCGATAGCGCGACGGATGATCTGGATACCAGTGTTCTCGTCTTCGTTATCACCTTTCAGATCTTTCAATGATTCAACTGCACGGATGAAAGCTACACCACCACCAGCAACAATACCTTCTTCAACAGCAGCGCGGGTTGCGTGCAACGCATCGTCAACACGGTCTTTTTTCTCTTTCATTTCCACCTCGGTAGCAGCACCAACATACAGAACGGCAACACCGCCTGACAGTTTAGCTAAACGCTCCTGCAGTTTCTCACGATCGTAATCAGATGTAGTGGTCTCAATTTGAGATTTGATTTGGTTAACGCGGGCTTTAATGCCTTCAGCATCACCAGCACCGTTGATAACGGTAGTGTTATCTTTGTCGATCACGATTTTCTCTGCAGTACCCAGGTAAGACAGGTCGGCATTTTCCAGTTTGTAACCGCGCTCTTCAGAGATTACGGTACCACCAGTTAACACAGCAATGTCTTCCAGCATAGCTTTACGGCGATCGCCAAAGCCCGGAGCTTTAACAGCCGCAACTTTTAATGAACCACGTAGTTTGTTTACCACCAGGGTAGACAGTGCTTCGCCGTCCAGATCTTCAGCAATGATCAGCAGTGGTTTGCCGGTTTGTACCTGTTTCTCCAGGATTGGCAGCAACTCTTTCATTGAAGAGATCTTTTTATCGTAGATCAATACGTATGGGTTGTCCAGTTCAGCCTCCATTTTGTCGGCATTGGTTACAAAGTAAGCAGACAGGTAACCACGGTCAAACTGCATACCTTCTACAGTTTTAACTTCAGTTTCGGTACCTTTTGCTTCTTCAACGGTAATTACACCGTCTTTACCAACTTTAGCCATGGCGTCAGCAATCAGGCTGCCGATGATCTCATCGTTATTTGCAGAGATTGAAGCAACCTGTTTGATTTTGTTGTTGTCTTCGCCTACAGTCTGGCTCTGAGTTTGCAGGTTTTTAACTACAGCCACAACAGCTTTGTCAATACCACGTTTCAGATCCATTGGGTTTGCACCGGCAGCTACGTTTTTAACACCGGCAGTAATAATAGCCTGAGCTAACACGGTAGCGGTAGTGGTACCGTCACCCGCCTGATCGGCAGTTTTAGAGGCTACTTCTTTCACCATCTGGGCACCCATGTTTTCAAGGGGCTCTTTCAGTTCGATTTCTTTAGCAACGCTAACACCGTCTTTAGTGATAGATGGAGAACCGAATTTTTTATCAATGATCACATTACGACCTTTTGGGCCTAATGTCACTTTAACCGCGTTTGCCAGGGTATCAACACCGCGTTTTAAAGCGTCGCGGGCTTCAACATTGTATTTAACTTGTTTTGCCATTATTTTTTTGTTGTATTATTAATGAGTGGATGAGTGAATTTTGAATGAGTGAGTTTTAAATGAATGAATTTTTTTCAGGAAATTATTATTCGCTCAATCACGCATTCAATCCTTCAAAATTATTACAGAACTACCGCGAAGATGTCAGACTCGCGCATAATTAAATATTCTTTGCCTTCGTAGTTAAACTCGGTGCCGGCATATTTTCCGTATAGAATGTTGTCGCCTGGTTTAACGCTTGGTTTTTTACCATCGCCATCTTCTTCTGATACAGAGATCACAGTACCTTTTTGTGGTTTTTCTTTGGCAGTATCCGGGATGAAGATACCTGATGCGGTCTTTTCTTCGGCAGGAGCAGCCTCAACTACTACTCTGTTAGCAGTGCCGGCAATAGGTTTGATGTTTAATGACATAGTGCTATAAATATTTAATTTTATTTAAGGTTTTATTTTACCTGTTTATCTCAACATCAATTATGCCAACAGGCTCAAACTGTCAGCGTAACTGTTGTATTGTCATATCCGGGTTAAGTGTAGGTGACAATTTAAAATTGACTTAACATTGGCGGTGTCAGCTTGGCAGAAAAATAATGAACAATCGTCTTAATCAAGGTAGACATTTCGACCAACGGGAGAACGGTTTTCTTGAACGAAGTGAAAATCTTTTCGGAGCGATCATTCGGAATGCAAAGCCGAAAAGGTTTATCGTCGCGCTACTGCACATTGCCTGCTCTTCGTTCGCTCGAAAAGAAAGGATGGGTAAGGGAAGGGGCAACAAAAAAAGGCTCCAGAAACCTCTGAAGCCTTGTCAATATTATTTAACGCTGATTATTTTTTAGCGCTATCAGCACCTGTTGCAGGAGCAGCTGATTTTTGAGCTGGGGCAGACAATGGTGCAACACCGCTTGATACCGGAGCCGTTGGTTTAGAAGCTTTATCGATGATCTCATTTTGTGAGCCATCAGCTTTTGCAGAACCGCTTTTTGCAGCTACGTTGATACCTAATGATAATACCATCAATGCTACGGCCAGTACCCAGGTGCCTTTTTCTAAGAAGTCGCCTGTTTTTTGTACGCCCATCAGTTGAGATGATGATGAGAAATTTGAGGTCAAACCGCCGCCTTTAGGGTTCTGAATCAGCACGATGATGCCCAACAGCACGCAAACCAAAAGGGTGATGATGATTAATAACGTTGTCATTTATTTATGTTAATTAGTTTTTCGTTCTAAAATTTCAATACGGGACGCAAAGTAACTGCTTTTTTCCGGGAATTTCAACATTAATTTTCTGTAAGTAGCTATGGCTTTTGGGTATAGCATCTGGTCGGTATAAATTTTGGCCAGCGTTTCTGTTACCATGCTGTCTGCATCCTCTGCGCTTCTTTTGGCTTTGTTCTCTGTATCTAGTCTTTCACTGCTCGGCGGACTGATCTGCGGGTCCTGTGCAATAAAGCGTTGGATGATGCGGTCTTCCTTGCTGTGCATGTCAAACTCAATAGACTGCGGCGCGGATTCTTTGCCAAACTCGTCTATTGTAGTATCATGAAAAATATTCTCGTAGTACTGTTGCTGCAGGTCATCAGCCACAGGATTTTTAGCCAGCCCGGAGGTATTTGGCGTTACTTGCGGATTAGTTATATAAGGCTGATACAGATTGCTGTGCTCTTTTCGGGTTTTATCCAGCCACCACATAAAGCTATACGGCATCTGGTCGTCATTGTATTTAGACAGGTCTTCATGAACCCGCTCTTCAGCTGCCGGAGCGCTATGCTTAATAATAGCAACTGGAACCTGCGCAACTTGCTGCTGTGCCTGTGTATCTGCGGCAGATTTATCAAAAATAAAGTAATCGGTTGCGGCAATGTTGCCCATTACCAGGCGCTCTTCATCCACAGGGCGTGGAATAAATGGCTCAGGCTGCGGTGCCGGCGCGGGCTCTGGTTCCGTATGGACAAAGGTTGGCTCCTCTGCATGCGGAATTACGGTGTGTATTTCCGGTGCTTCCGTCTCTGCCTTTGGTATTTCAATGTCGTCTATCGGTGCAATTTCGTCATAAACGTCATCATCGATATGATTGGATGTATCTATTGTGGTAACAGGGGCTGCAGGAGGGATGGAAGCCGTGCTGGTTTCCAGTATATCTATCAAAGAGTTTACTTCAGCATCGTGTTTTGCTGCTTCTTGCTCGTCCTCATCTGCTGGTGCTATAAATGGAACAGGCTCATCATATTTAGGAACGCCGAAAGCTTCTGTTGGCTTCCATATCTCGGAGAAATCTATCGGTGCTTCCGGTGTTTCTGCTACAGTATTTACGGGCTCGGCATTAAAGATAGAAGGAGCTTCCGCCTCTTCTGTCGTCGCATCAATCTCTGGTTGAGGCTGGTGGAACACATGTTCTTCTGCCGCTGGTTCCGGCCCTGCAACATTTTCCTGCTCGGCTATGGGCTCAGGCTCGCTAGTTAGAGGTACGGGTATGGCTACTAGCTGATCGATCAATTGATGTTTGGTAACCGCACCCAGATCTTCCGGATGACGGCATATTTTATAAAGCGCACCGCTATTATAAAAAGCAGCCGCTTTTGAAGGCAAACGCTCGCCCATGGCTTTGCCCAGCAGGGCATGCAAAAGGCCAGATTGCGGATACATATTTACCAGCTCTTGCAGGTTGCCAATGTAAGTGCCGCCCTGGTTTGCCGGGTTTTCCAGCAAGCGCGTTAAAACTTCTTTTTGTTTGTTTTTCAAGTAGGTATCCACGTGGTTGAAGCTACAAATTAATTCCAATTGGCAAATGCCCTGTTAAAAATATCTTCTGTAAGCTGTTTGTTTATATCACTCACCAAACTGGCTTCTTTTGCAGAGATATCTCCCGTAAAATCTGCCGTTCTGGTAAATGGCTGTTCAAAGTTGTTCTTGGCGTCTTTTTTATTTACGTATTTAACGTTTATAGTGATGGTTAAACGACTGGCGTTGGCAATGGGCGGCGCATTGTTAGTGCCGGTTGCCTGTACAGAAACAGGTGCAATGCTATAGGTGGTAATAGATCCGGTAAACATCGCATCGGCTTCAGGATCACGAATAATGTTCAGCCGGGTTTGCGAGCGGATGCGATCTTTAAGCGATTCTGTGAACTGCTGACTCAATGGGCCATATACCAGCAAGGCATTGTTTTCAAATAACTCTACATCCACCGTTTTCATATCGGGTGGGATAGATGCACCTGATAATGACAGTGAACATGAGGGCACTGTGCAAATAAGCACCAGCAGCGCTGCCAGAAAAATGAGCCTTTTCTTCATCTATGCGTTATAAATTTAGTTCTTTTATCTTGCGATATAAAGTTCTTTCTGATATACCCAGTTCATTAGCCGCCAGTTTGCGTTTGCCTTTGTGCTTTTTTAAAGCCTTGCGTATCAGATCAGATTCTTTTTCTACCAGCGAGAGCGATTCTTCTACCTCTTCGGCACTCTGGGTAATGTAATGATCTTTACTTGCATTTACATTAACGGGCTGCTGAATGGTAAATTGTGGCTCGGCCGGGATATGTGTTGCGTGTGGTTGTAAGTCAATATCCTGATACAAATGGTTGATAGCCTGTGCGTGGGCATAACTGTCGCTCACGCCGCCGTGTTCAATAATATCTGCTACCAGTTTTTTCAGTTCTACCATATCGCGCTTCATGTCAAATAGTACCTTGTACAACAGGTCGCGCTCTGAGAAATCTTCTTTAGGCTGATTATCCAAACGCATAGGCAGGTTGCGGTTACCAGCCTCGGCAGGAATATAGTTCAGTAAGGTTTGTGCGGTGATGATGCGGTCACGCTCAAGAACGGCCAGCTGCTCGGCCATGTTCTTCAACTGGCGAACGTTGCCCGGCCAGCTGTAATTAGTCAGCATCTGCTGTGCATCGTCATCCAGTTGGATAGGCGGAGTGCGGTATTTATCGGTAAAATCTGCCGTAAATTTGCGAAACAGCAGGTAGATATCTTCTTTCCTGTCGCGCAGCGGCGGAATGCGCAGCGGGACGGTATTTAAGCGGTAATATAAATCCTCGCGAAATTTGCCTTTTTGCACGGCTTCATAAACATCAACATTGGTGGCGGCAATAACGCGTACATTGGTTTTTTCTACCTTAGACGATCCTACTTTGATAAATTGACCAGACTCGAGTACGCGCAGCAAACGCGCCTGGGTGCCCAGCGGCATCTCGGCAATCTCATCTAAAAAAATGGTACCACCATTTACGGTTTCAAAATAACCTTTACGCTCGCCCACGGCGCCAGTGTAAGCACCTTTCTCGTGACCGAACAATTCTGAATCAATAGTACCTTCTGGTATGGCACCGCAGTTTACTGCAATAAACGGCCCGTGCTTGCGCGGACTCAGCTGGTGGATAATGTGCGAAAACACCTCCTTACCGCTGCCGCTCTCGCCGGTAATCAGCACCGAAATGTCCGTGGGCGATACCTGATTTGCTATATCAATAGCCCGGTTCAACAACGGCGAGTTGCCGATGATACCAAAGCGTTGTTTTATTTCTTGTATTTCCATTTGGTATGGTAAATGGTTGATTAGGTTGATTTTAGTGAGTGGTTAGCACAGTGGATGCGCGATTGACTTAATCAACTCCATCCAATTACTCAACTTAATCAACTACCGATCCCAATAACGTTGCTGTAGTAGTACGGTCTACCAGTACATTCACATATTGACCTGGTTTATAACTCTCGTTAACCGGGAACACTACCATGGCGTTCTGGTCGTTACGGCCGCAATAGTCCTGGTCTGATTTTTTGGAGAAGCCCTCAATCAGCACGCGTTGTACCTTGCCAACTTGTTCTTGCAGGCGTACGTATGAGTAATGTCTTTGCTTTTCTACCACTTCTTTTAACCGGCGGTTTTTTACCGGTTCCGGAATATCATCTGCATAACGTTTAGCAGCCAAAGTGCCCGGGCGCTCTGAGTACATGAACATGTAGGCATAATCATAGCCCACGTAATCAATCATGCTTAACGTATCCTGATGTTCTTCTTCGGTCTCGGTGCAGAAACCGGTAATGATATCGGTAGAAATAGCGCAACCCGGAATGATGCGACGGATAGCGTCTACACGGTTCATGTACCATTCGCGGTCATAAGTACGGTTCATCAGTTCCAGCACGCGGCTGTTGCCCGATTGTACCGGCAGGTGGATGTAGTTGCAAATATTCTCGTATTGGGCAATTGTTTCCAGTACCTCGTCGGTAATATCTTTTGGATGCGAGGTAGAGAAACGCACGCGCAGATCTGGGTTGATAAGTGCTACCATTTCTAATAGGTTGGCAAAGTTTGTGGTCACGGATCCAGCTGCTGGCACCGCATCGTTTTCACTTTGCTCTCCACCTTCTGTAAATTTATACGAGTCCACATTCTGCCCCAGCAAGGTTACCTCGCGGTAGCCTGAGTTAAACAAGTCGGTGCATTCTTTAACAATAGAATGCGGATCACGGCTACGCTCGCGGCCACGGGTAAATGGTACCACGCAGAACGAGCACATGTTATCGCACCCGCGCATAATAGAAACAAAGGCGTTGATGCCGTTGCTGTTCAGGCGCACAGGGTTAATATCTGCATAAGTCTCCTCGCGGCTCAGCAGTACATTTACGGCTTTCTGGCCACCGTCTACTTTGTCTATCAGGTTGGGCAGGTCGCGGTAGGCATCGGGGCCCACTACAACGTCAACCAATTTTTCTTCTTCTAAAAACTTTGATTTTAAACGCTCGGCCATGCAGCCCAGTACGCCTACTACCATGCCCGGGTTTTTAACCTTGGCCACTGTAAATTCTTTGAGGCGGTTGCGCACCCTTTGCTCCGCGTTCTCGCGGATGGAGCAGGTGTTGATGAAAACCACATCGGCATTATTATAATCCTTAGTGGTTTCAAAACCCTGTTCCTGCAGTATGGATGCCACAATCTCGCTGTCGCTAAAGTTCATGGCGCAGCCGTAGCTCTCAATATAGAGCTTGCGGCCATTATTCTTCCCCATCGTAGCGTCAAGCATTAAAGCTTCACCCTGCCTTGCCTCGTCATGTGTTTTATCCGGTATGATCAGATCCATTAGCAAAAAAACTTTTTGAGGTGCAAAAATACAAAAATTAAATCAATAGAATGACAATTTGTCAGCCAATTAATTAAGTATAGCCCGTCATTGCAAGGAACGAAGCAATGAGTGGAGAATTATACGGTTAACTTGAATTAATTAACAAAATCAATAAATACTTGTTATACCATCTAATATGAAGCAAAGCTGATGAAACCAGAACGCGGACGAGTAAAAGGAATACCAAAATGGCTGATTGTAACTGGTGTAATAATGCTGGTTATTGGAGGCGTAGTTGGCGCAGCCTGGTTTTATTACCAGAAATATATTGCCGGCAATCGCTGGAAGCCCTTGCTGCAGGCGCAGCTAAAGGAGCTGGTGGCTAAATCAACCGATAGTTTATATCATATAGAGTATACGGATTTTGATCTGAATATTACCTCAGGTAACGCCGTACTAAAGAATTTCAAACTGGTGCCCGATACCGCCGTTTACAATAAACTGCTGGACAGGCATAAAGCGCCAGATAACCTGTTTACCCTTTCGGTAAAGGAGCTGAGCATTAAAAATGTAGGAGCAAAGAAGGCTTACCAGGAGAAAATCCTCAATATCGATAACATCACCATTGATAAACCTAGCCTTACCATCGTTAACAAGCGATTGCCATTTAACGATACGGTGAAGGTGGGCAAGCCAAAAACGCCTTACCAGATTATCAGCAAGATCTTTAAGCAATTGAAGATTGATACCATAGCGCTTAATGATATCAGCCTAAACTATATCAACAAAAGCAATCCGGTTACTAAGCAAACGGCCATCAGGCACCTGGATATTAGCATCTCTAAAATTTTGATCGACTCCTTGTCATCACAAGATACCAGCCGGTTTTATTACACTAAAGGCATTAACTTTACCCTGCACAATTACAAGCTGGCTACCGCTGATAGCCTGTACTACATTAAGGTGAAGCAACTGTATTTCTCTACCGCTCAGCGCTGCCTGATCCTGGACAAAGCTCAACTCGATCCCCGCTACAGCAAGCATGATTTCTTTGCCAAACTAGGCCGAACGGATGACCGCTTTGATCTATCCTTCAAAAAAATCGCCATCAGCAACATCAATCTGCAACGTTTCCTGCGAGATCAGATCCTTTACGCCGGGCTGATGGATATCAACAATGCCGATGTTGAAATTTATACCAACAACGCCTACAAAACCGGTAAAAGAAACAGTAAGATAGGTAAAGACCCGCACCAGCAATTGCAAAAGCTGGCTTTAGACTTGCGCTTGGCTCGCCTCAATCTGCACAATGCCACTATTAAATATGCCGAGGCTGATGCAACGTCTGGCTATACCGGGGTTATCAACTTTAACAATACTTCGGGTACATTTTTTAATGTAACTAACGATGGTGATGCCAAGCGCAGCAACCCTTTTATGCTGGCGCATATTAATACCCGGTTTATGGATGCGGCCCCGCTACGGGTTAATTTTAAGTTTAACCTGAATGCTAAGAATGGAGCTTTTAATTACTCGGGGCATTTGGGTAAGTTTGACGGCCGCGTGCTGGATAAACTGGTGCGCCCGCTGGCTATGGTGCACGTAAAATCGGCTGATATTGACCGGCTTGATTTTAATGTTGATGCCAGCAATTATGGAGGCAAGGGCCTGGTGCAGTTTTACTACCACAACCTGAATGTGGAGCTGCTGAAAAAAGATACCTCGGGTGTAGGCCTGGTTAAGCAGGGCTTTATCTCAAAAGTTGCCAATACTTTAATTATTGAAGATAATAACCCGGATAAAAAAGGTAATTTCAGGCCCGGCCCTGTTAGCCTGCAGCGTGATCCTTATACTTCGTTCTTTAGTTTTTTATACAAAGCATTGCTGGATGGTTTGAAGCCCAGCGTTGGTTTTGACCGTAAAACAGAAGGAACAGTAAACAAAGCTGTTGAAAAGGTGAGTACGCTGATGGACAAAATCCATCAGTTTAAAGAAAACCGAAAAGAACACCGCGAGGAGCGCAAAGCCCGCCGCGAGCAAAAGCGCCAGGAAAAAGAACAACAAAAGCAGCAAGACCAGCAAAAAGAACAAGAGAAACAACCCTGATTAATGAAGCTTAGTTTTTTAAAGGAACGTTGGCAGCGGCGCCTGGCCCGCACGCTGGTGATTGCACTGGGTGTGGTGGCTATTTTAGGCGTGGTGGTTGATGTGTATTGGTCGCCTATATTGGCCAAGAAGTTAAAAAGCACCATTGCCGAATCATCTAACGGCCTTTATGAGATCAACTTTACCGATGCCGATTTGGATATTATTCAGGGGAAACTGAGCTTTTATAATATTGATTTTATACCTGATACGGCTGTGTATCAGCAACGCAAAAGGCTGGGCATTGCGCCCAATAACCTTTATAAGTTGCATGTAAAAAAGTTGGTGTTGCGGCATATCCACCCATTCAGGTTGTATTTTGCACATACGCTTGATATTGGTACGGTGATTATGTCTTCGCCGGTGGTGCAGGCTCAATATGAGTTGAATCATAAAAAAGACACTGCGGTTAATTTGCAAACTATTTATCAGCGTATCTCAAAATCGCTTAAGTCAATACATATTAATCATATTGAATTTAACGGCGTACAGTTTAATTACCACGATTATTCTGGCGGAAAACTAGCAGCTACCAGCATAAAAGAGCTTAACATTACGGCTACCGATCTGCTCATTGACTCGGCCACGCAAACCGATAAAAGCCGGTTTCTCTATTGCAAAGACGTTGTTACCGAGGTGAACGATTTTGCAGGCAAGGCGGTAAACGGTTTGTATACTTATAAGTTTAAAAGTTTGCGTTTGTCAACCCGAACCTCGCAGCTTAACATCAGTGGATTGCAGGTTCGCCCGGCAGATGTAAATACATTCTTCAGCCGAAGCCAGAGCGACAGGTTTATAATGGACCTGGACAGTCTGCAGGTAAATGATTTCGATTTTCTGAGTTATCACAAATACCGCATGTTCAATGCCAGGAGCATGGTGCTTAATAAAGGCCGATTAGGGGTGTTCAACAATCCCAACAAGCTTCAACGAAACAATGACAGGTTTGCAACTTTCCCTAACGCGGGATTGTATAAACTAAAACTCGACTTGAAAATTGATACCGTGCTTTTTAGCGACATTGATGTAGCTTACACGGAGTTAAATAAACGCTCACTTAAAACCGGAACGGCAGTGTTTAGTCGCACGGAGGGGCGCATGCTTAATGTTACCACCAGGCCAGATGCTTTGCAGAAAAACTCCAATTGCCCCATTAATATCACCAGTCATTTTATGAACCGCGGTAAGCTAACCGTTAGTATGAATTTTAACCTGGCCGATCCAAAACTTCCTTATAGCTATAAAGGCCACCTGGCCCCGATGGACTTACAAATAGTAAACTCTGCCACTATGCCGCTGGCCATGGTGAAAATAAATAAGGGACAGTTAAAAAGTTTTGATTTTGATATTGATGCCAACCGGTATTACTCAAAAGGCAAGGTGGCTTTGCTATATAATGATTTGAAGATTACAGTGCTCAAGCCCGACACAGCACAGAACAAACTCAAGAAGATGATGCTGATGTCGCTTTTTGCTAACGCGATAATCATTAAACATAATAACCCGGATACTGTTGGCGGGGCGCCGCGTGTGTTTTATGTAAATGAACAACGGCAGCCTGATTATGCCTTCTTTAAAACCATTTGGAAAACGCTATTGAAAGGCATTCGCTCATGTGTAGGCTACGGCGAGCAAAAAGAGCACGATGTAAAAGCCCAGATGGCAGATCATAAGCAGAAGAAGGTGGAGCGCCAGATTAAGCGTGCTGAGCGCAAAGCTAAACGTGCAGAAAAGAAGAGGGAGAAGGCGATGGAGAAGTGATAATTTCCCGTGTTACTTATAATCTTAATAGAAAGAAGCGATTTTTTCGGAAGGGGTAGAAAGCCTGGCATTGTTGTTTGTCGTTAAAGAATCAGGGTATCATCCTTCATCGAAGGGAGCGCAATGGCCGTTTAACCGGCAAGCCCCATTGTGCATGTTCAAAGAAATCAACATGATATCTTATTATTGTCTGCTCACTCTTTCACTTCTTAAACCTACTGCAATAACAGCTTCAAATTCACCCCGAAGTTAGTTACAGAAGTATTGAACGTTTGCGAAGTATACGGCTTGGTAATATTAGAATCATAGAATACACTCATGTTAAAGCGCTGACTGAGCACATAGTCTATAGACGGGCGCATGGTGATGTTTTTGGCGCCTGATGAAATCTCGGCCGAGCCTACATCGGCGCGGTAGATCAGCGTTTTGGTATCGCGCACAGATACATCCAGCTTAAAGTTCATATCGTTATTCATCTTTAGGTCGCTAAACCAGCCAAATGGGAATCGGAAGTGATTGGTGCGGTAACCCAACCCAAACACCAGAATATTCTCATTCTGCTGCGCCAGCTGACTGTTCAGCAGGCTCAAGCTTAGTGTGCGCGAGCTGCGGTACTCCAGGTTGGTGCTCACCTGGTTTTTAAAGCGGATATCCATGCCAATCAGCGGTACAAACTGTTCAAACAGGGTTATCTGGGTAAACTGTAGTTGTGGTAAAAAGTCGTTGTTAATGTCGCGCGCAGACGCGCCGCCATTGGTTTCGGTATAGCGAATGAGCGAGCTGTAGCTGTTAACGCTGTAGGTTGAGCGATAGCCATGGCGCAGATCGAATGAGTCAAACCAGTCGCTGAATAGCGGGATGCGGCCCAAACCACTATAACTGATTTGCCAGTTAGGCACCGGGAAGCTTGGGAAATTATCGAGGCTCACCTTGCTTGGATCTTTACCCGAGTATGCGGCAAGGAACGCCGGTACCAATACCTCTTGCGAGTTCCTGCTGTAGCCATCTGCATAACCTGCACTACCCGCGCTTTGTACCGAGTTAGGGTTCTGTGCCCCTAAACGCTGCGAAATCACCGCTCGCGCATCCAAAAATTTCTGGTAAACGCTGGATTGATTATCAATGCCGTAAGCCTTAGAAAATGCGGTCTTCAGGGATATGAATGATACGCTGTAATCACCAGAGGTGATCGGGCTCAAGTCTTGGAAGCCGTTCAGCGCCGGTACGTATTTAAAGTTTGACTGGAAGGTGCGGTCTTTTGTGCGCAGGGCAATCAGCTCAATCCGTAGATCGCGCAGTGGTTCCAGGATGGCACGCATGTTCAGATTTTCGTTCAGCGATTGGCTGTACAGCTGGTTTTGCAATGTATCAGTACTCAGCCAGCCGCCAGCCAGCGCCCTCGGGCGAATATCAGCCTGGCTGCCAAGCAGGAAGCCCAGGCCCGGCGCGTTGTAATTTAAATCCTGACCACCCAGGTTAGAGTTTGGCAGATAGCCCGGCAGGAAGGTGCCTTCAGAACGGGTGTATGAACCGGTAAAGGTTTTCAAACTCGTTAGCAGGCCGATA
>Ga0153918_1000168_pt1 | contig 43309 bp, 31 predicted proteins | sample TSFL002MetaG_FD_104687 | JGI IMG/M metagenome (GOLD analysis project Ga0153918, IMG submission 104687) | Attine ant fungus gardens microbial communities from Florida, USA - TSFL002 MetaG | ecosystem: Host-associated > Fungi > Mycelium > Unclassified | place: USA: Florida, Paynes Creek Historic... | reverse complement strand
TCAGAGCTACAGGCTGATAGATGACCACGGCAAACCGCTGACCCGAGGCCAATACGTGGTGGTCGTGACCTCACCTTGAGGGCAACGGGCAGGCAGTTTCAGGCGCAGACGGTGAAATGCTGTGCACCAGGATCATCATCTTGTCAGTTTCGATCATTGAGCCCGTTCAAACGGCTGTTTAATGTCGCAGGCAGACAAACGACGGGACCCGCCGGCAGGTGAGGTACCCGCACTCCGTGATCACGCCTCCTGGGGAACCGTACCATGGCTGCCGACCGTTACCCACATTTGCTGGCCCCGCTCGATCTGGGCTTCACCACCCTGCGCAACCGTACCCTGATGGGCTCGATGCACACTGGCCTCGAGGAGCGCCCGGGCGGTTTCGAGCGCATGGCGGCGTATTTTGCCGAGCGCGCCCGTGGCGGCGTCGGCCTGATGGTCACAGGCGGTATCGCCCCGAACGATGAAGGCGGGGTGTACTCCGGCGCGGCCAAGCTCAGTACCGAGGAAGAAGCCGACAAGCACCGCATCGTCACCCAGGCCGTACATGAAGCCGGGGGCAAGATCTGCCTGCAGATCCTGCATGCCGGGCGCTATGCCTACAGCCCGCGTCAGGTAGCGCCCAGCGCGATCCAGGCACCGATCAACCCGTTCAAGCCCAAGGAGCTGGATGAAGCGGGCATCGAGAAGCAGATCGCCGACTTCGTCAATTGTGCCGTGCTGGCCCAGCGTGCCGGCTACGATGGCGTCGAGATCATGGGGTCCGAAGGCTACTTCATCAACCAGTTCCTCGCCGCCCACACCAACCATCGCACCGACCGCTGGGGTGGCAGCTACGAGAACCGCATGCGTCTGGCGGTGCAGATCGTCACCCGTGTGCGCGAGGCCGTAGGGCCATACTTCATCATCATCTTCCGCCTGTCGATGCTCGACCTGGTCGAGGGCGGCAGCACCTGGGACGAGATCGAGTTGCTGGCCAAGGCCATCGAGCAGGCCGGCGCGACGCTGATCAACACCGGTATCGGCTGGCACGAGGCGCGCATCCCGACCATTGCCACCAAGGTGCCGCGTGCGGCGTTCAGCAAGGTCACCGCCAAGCTGCGCGGCGCCGTGAACATTCCGCTGATCACCACCAACCGCATCAATACCCCGGAAGTAGCCGAAGCGGTGCTGGCCGAGGGCGATGCCGACATGGTTTCCATGGCCCGGCCGTTCCTCGCCGACGCCGACTTCGTCAACAAGGCGGCAGAAGGGCGCGCTGACGAGATCAACACCTGCATCGGTTGCAACCAGGCCTGCCTGGACCACACCTTCGGTGGCAAGCTGACCAGCTGCCTGGTCAACCCGCGCGCCTGCCACGAAACCGAGCTCAACTATCTGCCGGTGCGTGCCGTGAAGCGTATCGCCGTGGTCGGCGCTGGCCCTGCGGGCCTGGCAGCGGCCACCGTCGCGGCCGAGCGTGGCCATGAAGTGACGCTGTTCGATGCCGCCAGCGAGATTGGCGGGCAGTTCAACGTGGCCAAGCGGGTACCGGGCAAGGAGGAATTCCACGAGACCTTGCGTTATTTCCGCAACAAGGTGAAAAGCACCGGCGTCGATCTGCGCCTGAATACCCGGGTCGATGTACAGGCGCTGGTAGCCGGTGGCTACGACGAAATCATCCTGGCTACCGGTATCGCACCGCGTACCCCGGCCATCCCCGGTGTCGAGCATGCCAAGGTGCTCAGCTACCTGGACGTGCTGCTCGAGCGCAAAGCGGTGGGCAAGTCGGTCGCGGTGATTGGTGCGGGCGGCATCGGTTTCGACGTTTCCGAGTACCTGGTGCATCAAGGCGTGGCCAGCAGCCAGGACCGCGAGGCGTTCTGGAAGGAGTGGGGGATCGATACCCACCTGGAGGCACGCGGTGGCGTTGCCGGGATCACGGCCGAGCCGCATGCGCCGGCGCGCCAGGTGTACCTGTTGCAGCGCAAGAAAACCAAGGTCGGCGACGGGCTGGGCAAGACCACGGGCTGGATTCACCGTACCGGGCTGAAGAACAAGCAGGTGCAGATGCTCAATGGCGTCGAGTACCTGCAGATCGACGATGCTGGCCTGCACATTCGCGTTGGCGAAGGCGAACCGCAGGTGTTGGCGGTGGACAACGTGGTGATCTGCGCCGGGCAGGAGCCGTTGCGCGAGTTGCATGAAGGGCTGGTTGCGGCGGGGCAATCGGTGCACCTGATCGGCGGTGCCGATGTGGCGGCCGAGCTGGATGCCAAGCGCGCAATCAACCAAGGCTCTCGATTGGCCGCTGAGCTCTGAGATCGCCGGGGCCGCACAGCGGCCCCAGGGGTTTCACTGATACACTGCGCGCCATGTACCTTCATCTGCCTCAACCGCCTCTGCAGCACCTGGCTCTGCCTTGGCTGACAAAAGCCAAGGTTGCAGCCGCCATCCTGCGCCTGGACCTGATCGACCCCCTGATCAGCGGCAACAAGTGGTTCAAGCTCCGCCACCACTTGCAGCATGCCCATGGCGCAGGCGCCCCCGGCCTGATAAGCCTTGGCGGCAACCACTCCAACCACCTGCACGCCCTGGCCGCCGCGGGCAAACGCTTCGGCTTCGCCACCGCCGGCCTGCTGCGTGGCCACCGGCAGGACACCCCGACGGTGCGCGACCTGCAAGCCCTGGGCATGCAATTGCACTGGCTGGGCTACGGCGGTTACCGGGCACGCCATGAGCCGGGCTTCTGGGCGCCTTGGCAGGCTCGATATCCAGGCTGGCATTGCATTCCCGAGGGCGGCGGCGGGGCGGCGGGTGCCGAAGGGTGTGCGCTGATCGTCGAGCAAGCCCGTTCGCAGCTGTCAGCGCTGGGGTGGTCTGGCTACGACGCCTGGTGGCTGGCAGCAGGTACCGGCACCACAGTGGCCGGCCTGGTACGTGCCGAAGCAGGGGAGCACCTTGTGCATGGCGCCCTGGCGGTGCCGCAGGGTCATGGTGTGGCGCAGACAGTCGCTGCACTGGCTGGCTCACAAGGCTACCAACTGCACGACGCCAGCCGTGGTGGCTTTGCCAAGTTCGATGATGAGTTGCTGGCCTTCATCGCTGAGGGTGAGCGGCACTCTGGCGTGCCGCTGGAAGCCGTGTATACCGGCAAGGCCTTGCTGGCCCTGCATGATCAGGTCGAGGCCGGGCTGTTCGCGCCCGGTACCCGCCTGATCTTTGTCCACACCGGTGGCCTGCAGGGCCGGCGCGGTTACTTGTAGGGCAGCATGCGCAGCAGCGTGTTGTCGCGTTGCACATAATGGTGGTACAGCCCGGCCAGTGCATGCAGGCCGATCAGCCAGTAACCCCAGCTAGCGACCCGCTCGTGCCAGCCCTTGATGAACTTGGCCTGGTCAGGGTCAGGGCCGATCAGGTGCGGCAGTTCGAGGCCGAAGAAGGGCACGGGTTTGTCGGCGGCACTGAGGATCAGCCAACCGGCCACGGGCAGGCCGATCATCAACAGGTACAGCGCCAGATGCACCAGGTGGGCAATGCCGGTCTGCCAGGCCGCTGGCTTGGGCACGATCGGCGGGGTGGGACGGCTCAGGCGCACGGCCAGGCGCAGCCAGACCAGCACGAACACACTCAAGCCAAGCATGAAGTGCAGGTCTTTCATCAGGTTGCGTTCAGCGCTGTCCTTGGGGAACAGGCCGCGGAATTCGATACAGGCGTACACGGCGGCCAGCAGCAGCACCATCAGCCAGTGCAGGGCGATGGACAGGCGTGCGTAATGGGGCGCGGGGGTGGATGAAACCATGATCGTCCTCGTCATCAGTTGGTAATGGCGCTCTTGGTGGCGCTCAGATAGCACTCTACTGGCTATTTGAAACAAATCTTTGCGCTGGATCTGTGAAAATTCTGTTGTCAGGTAGATGTGGCCAACAATCCGCCACCAGAAACACCCGCTCGACTTCCTGCCAGGCACCCTCGCCATCCGGCTCCAGCCTGACCAGCAACTGCGCCGGGGCATGCTCATCCAGCCTGGCCAGCCAAGCCTCGAACTGCGGCACGGTCCAGCATGCGTCGGGCTCTGCCCGTGCCGGTGCCAGCCAGGCATGTCTCGGCAACGGTTGCCAGCGTTGGTCTGCCGTGGTTTCCCAGTGCTGCCGGCGTACCCAGCGCCCGCGCAAATGCTCGGGGTTGGCACCCGCAGGCGGCTCGGCGTGCCCCGGCCATGGATAGAACAGGTAGCCACCCAGCCACAGGTGCGCCTGCACCTGGTCGGCGCCTACGGCAGCCAGTGCTGCGCGACTCTGCGCGTCCGCCGACATGGGCAGCTGGTGCCCGGCCAGGTGGGCCAGTTTGCTGCCGAGGCGATCGTGGCAGCCAGGCCCAAGCCAGTGCGCCGGATCGCCTCCGTTGCCTGCGGTCGGCCCCAGGTACAGTTTGATGGCCAACTCCAGATGATGCGTGCCTTGGCCATCGCGCAGCAGAATGTCCAGCTCGCCCAGGGTCCGTCCTCCCGTGCGAATCGCCAGGTTGGACGCCAGCAGCTCGACCCCGGGCGCTTGTTTCAGGGCGAACTGCCACAGCCCTTCGTAGTACAGCCCCAGGCGCCGGCTGGTGATCTTTGCCAGCCAGTCGCGCAAGGGCAGGTCCTCCGCATCCAGTGCGTGCAACCAGTCGTGCAGGCGCTGCGGATCGGCCGCCCACGCGCTACCCGCCAGCGGATGGCGCTGGGGGCAGGGCGGGGCGCTGAGTAGCGCGGGCGACAGCAGGGTCCACGCCAGGTCGCGCACGGCAGGTCGGCGCAAGCGACGGGGCAGCTCATGGAGCTCGGCGAAAGGCGTCATGCAGCGAGCATAGCCGGTTTGCCGCTACCCGGTCGTTTCGCCCATAATCGCGACATCGTCACCCGCCGCAGAGCCTTGCAGGAGCCCCATGGAGCAATTTCGCAATATCGGTATCATCGGCCGCCTTGGCAGCTCCCAGGTGCTCGACACCATTCGCCGACTGAAAAAATTCCTCCTCGAGCGCCACCTGCACGTGATCCTCGAGGACACCATCGCCGAAGTGCTGCCCGGCCACGGCCTGCAAACCTCCACGCGCAAGTTGCTGGGCGAGGTCTGCGACCTGGTCATCGTGGTCGGTGGCGACGGCAGCCTGCTCGGCGCCGCCCGCGCCCTGGCCCGGCACAATGTACCGGTGCTGGGTATCAACCGCGGCAACCTGGGCTTCCTCACCGATATCCGCCCGGACGAGCTGGAACAGAAGGTTGCCGAAGTGCTCGACGGCCACTACCTGGTGGAAAACCGCTTCCTGCTGCAGGCCGAGGTGCGCCGCCATCACGAGGCCATTGGCCAGGGCGATGCGCTCAACGACGTGGTCCTGCACCCGGGCAAGTCGACGCGGATGATCGAGTTCGAGATCTACATCGACGGCCAGTTCGTCTGCAGCCAGAAGGCCGACGGCCTGATCGTCGCCACCCCGACCGGTTCCACCGCTTACGCCCTGTCGGCCGGCGGACCGATCATGCACCCCAAGCTCGACGCCATCGTCATCGTGCCGATGTACCCGCACACCCTGTCGGGGCGGCCGATCGTGGTCGACGGCAACAGTGAGCTGAAGATCGTGGTGTCCAAGGAGCTGCAGATTTACCCGCAAGTGTCCTGCGACGGCCAGAACCACTTCACCTGCGCGCCGGGCGACACCATCACGGTCAGCAAGAAGCCGCAGAAGCTGCGCCTGATCCACCCGCTCGACCACAATTACTATGAGGTGTGCCGCACCAAACTCGGCTGGGGCAGCCGCCTGGGAGGCAGGGACGACTGATGCTCGATCCGGCGCGCAGTTTCGACATCATCGGCGACGTGCACGGCTGTGCACTGACCCTCGAACGCCTGCTCGACGCCCTCGGCTACAAACGTGTCGGCGGGGTCTGGCGTCACCCGTGGCGTCAGGCGCTGTTCCTGGGCGACATCGTCGACCGTGGCCCGCGCATCCGCGAGGCGCTGCACATCGTCCATGACATGGTCGAGGCCGGCCAGGCGTTCTGCATCATGGGCAACCACGAGTACAACGCGCTTGGCTGGGTCACCCCGGCACTGCCCGGCAGCGGCAAGTCGTTCGTGCGCGAACACACCCCGCGCCACGCCCGGCTGATCGACGAAACCCTGACCCAGTTCGCCCACCACCCGGGCGACTGGCACGACTTCGTACAGTGGTTCTATGACCTGCCGCTGTTCGTCGATGCCGGGCGCTTCCGCCTGGTGCACGCCTGCTGGGACCCACGGCTGATCGAACCGCTGCGCCAGCAGTACCCGGGCGGGCGTATCGACGAGCACTTCATCCAGGCATCGGCGGTGCCCGGCAGCTTTGCCGCCACCGTGTGCAACCGCCTGCTGCGCGGCACCGACATGCGCCTGCCGGACGGCCTGACCCTGACCGGCGGCGACGGCCTGACCCGCGCCTTCTTCCGCACCAAGTTCTGGGAAGAAGACCCGCAGACCTACGGCGACATCGTCTTCCAGCCTGATGCGCTGCCCGAAGACGTAGCCCGCACGCCACTGAGCCACAGCGAAAAAAATGCCCTGCTGCGCTACGCCGAGGACGAACCCCTGCTGTTCGTCGGCCACTACTGGCGCAGCGGCCGCCCGGCACCGATCCGTGCCAACCTGGCGTGCCTGGACTACAGCGCGGTGCTGTACGGCAAGCTGGCGGCCTACCGGCTGGATGATGAAACCCGCATCGACCCGCACAAGTTCGTCTGGGTCGACGTCGAACGCCCCCAGGCCAACCAATGAAAATCATCGAAGTGATGCGCCTGCCGCTGTCGGTCGACCTCAGCGGCTTCGTCCACCTGCTGCAGCGCCTGCAGGTACCGCACCGGGTCAGCGAGGAGGGCGAGGAGCAGGTGCTCTGGGCCCCCGACACCCTGGTTGCCGACGTGCGCGAGCTGTACCAGCGCTTCCCCGACGGTAATGCTGACGTAGGCGCGGATTTATCCGCGATGGCCCCCACACAGCCCTCCCTGGCCGACCAGGCCAAAGCCTGCAAGGTCACCGCCAGCGTCCTCGTCCTCTGCCTGATCGTGGCCGGTCTCACCAGCCTGGGCGACAACCTGAACGTCATCAGCTGGTTCACCTTCCTCGACTTCCGCGTCCAGGGCGACTACCTGCACTTCACGCCGCTGGCCCAAGGCCTCGCCGAAGGCCAGTGGTGGCGCCTGGTCTCGCCCATGCTGCTGCATTTCGGCGTGCTGCACCTGGCCATGAACGGCCTGTGGTATTGGGAGCTGGGCAAGCGCATCGAGCTGCGCCAGGGCCCCTGGCTGCTGCTCGGCCTGACCCTGCTGTTCAGCCTGGTGTCCAACCTGGCCCAGCACTCCACCAGTGGCCCGAGCCTGTTCGGCGGCCTGTCCGGCGTGCTCTACGGTCTGCTCGGCCACGTCTGGCTGTACCAGTGGCTGGCGCCCAACCCCTATTTCAACCTGCCCAAGGGCGTGCTGGTGATGATGCTGATCTGGCTGGTGATCTGCCTGACCGGCGTGGTCGGCCAGCTTGGCTTCGGCCAGATCGCCAATGCCGCCCACGTCGGCGGGCTGCTCATCGGATGCCTGACCGGGCTCTTGGGCGGGGCGCTGGCCCGGCGTAAACTGTCGGCTTGAATCAGGAGACACTATGTCCACTTTCGCGCAAATGATCGAAAATATCACCCCGGAAATCTACCAGAGCCTGAAACTGGCCGTGGAAATCGGCAAATGGTCGGACGGGCGCAAGCTCACCGCCGAGCAGAAAGAACTGTCGCTGCAGGCGGTGATCGCCTGGGAGATGAAGAACCTGCCCGAAGAGCAGCGCACCGGCTACATGGGCCCGCAGGAATGCGCGTCGAAGTCCGCACCCATCGCCAACATTCTGTTCAAGTCGGACTCGGTACATTGATCGAACTCGCTCGTGGCTCTTTGAGCAAGATGGCGGTCAGCCTGCAGGCCCCCGTGGTGCAATACAGCTTCCGCCTGGATGACACCCAGGTGCCGGTCAACCCGCTGATCGGCCAGCGCCTGCGCCTGGAATACCTTGGCGCCATTCACTGCAGCCATTGCGGCAAGCGCACCAAGACCAGCTTCAGCCAGGGTTATTGCTACCCGTGCATGACCAAGCTGGCCCAGTGCGACGTGTGCATCATGGCCCCGGAAAAATGCCATTACGACGCCGGCACCTGCCGTGAACCGACGTGGGGCGAACAGTTCTGCATGACCGACCACGTGGTGTACCTGGCCAACTCGTCGGGTATCAAGGTCGGCATCACCCGGGCCACCCAGCTGCCCACCCGCTGGCTCGACCAGGGCGCCAGCCAGGCCCTGCCGATCATGCGCGTGGCTACCCGCCAGCAATCGGGCCTGGTCGAAGACATCCTGCGCAGCCAGGTGCCGGACCGCACCAACTGGCGCACGCTGCTCAAGGGCGACGCCGAGGTACTCGACCTGCCGGCCATTCGCGAACACATCTTCGATGCCTGTGCCGAGGGCCTGCGCGCGCTGCAGGACCGCTTCGGCCTGCAGGCGATCCAGCCACTGCCCGACGCCGAAGTGGTGCAGATGCGCTACCCGGTCCAGGCCTACCCGAAGAAGATCGTCAGCTTCAACCTGGACAAGGATCCGGTGGCCGAAGGCACGCTGCTGGGTATCAAGGGTCAGTACCTGATCTTTGACACCGGCGTGATCAACATTCGCAAGTACACGGCCTACCAGTTGGCCGTGCTCCAGTAAAAAGGACCTGCACATGCGTACCGAACAACCGCAAGTGATCTACCTCAAGGATTACCAGGCGCCCGAGTACCTCATCGACGAGACGCACCTGACCTTCGAGCTGTTCGAGGACCACACCCTGGTCCACGCGCAACTGGTCATGCGCCGCAACCCGGCACGCGGTGCCGGCCTGCCGCCGCTGGAGCTGGACGGCCAGCAGCTGGAGTTGCTGCGCGCCGCGCTGGACGATCAGGAGCTGCAGCCGGGCGAGTATCAGCTTGACGCCGACAGCCTGATCGTACAGCCCAAGGCCGAACGCTTCACCCTCGATACCAGCGTGAAGATCCACCCGGAGCGCAACACCGCACTGGAAGGCCTGTACAAGTCCGGCAAGATGTTCTGCACCCAGTGCGAGGCCGAGGGCTTCCGCAAGATCACCTATTACCTCGACCGCCCGGACGTGATGAGCACCTTCACCACCACGGTGATCGCCGAGCAGCATCGCTACCCGGTACTGCTCAGCAACGGTAACCCGGTCGACAGCGGGCCGGCAGAAGATGGCCGCCACTGGGCGACCTGGGAAGACCCCTTCAAGAAGCCGGCGTACCTGTTCGCGCTGGTGGCCGGTGACCTGTGGTGCGTCGAGGACAGTTTCGTCCGCCAGTCCGGGCGCGACGTGACCCTGCGCATCTATGTCGAACCCGAGAACATCGACAAGTGCGACCACGCCATGGTCAGCCTGAAGAAGTCCATGCGCTGGGACGAGGAGGTGTACGGTCGCGAGTACGACCTGGACATCTTCATGATCGTTGCGGTCAATGATTTCAACATGGGCGCCATGGAAAACAAGGGCCTGAACATCTTCAACTCGAGCTGCGTGCTGGCCCGCGCCGAAACCGCCACCGACGCCGCCCACCAGCGTGTCGAAGGTGTGGTCGCCCACGAGTACTTCCACAACTGGTCGGGCAACCGCGTGACCTGCCGCGACTGGTTCCAGCTGTCGCTCAAGGAAGGCTTCACGGTGTTCCGCGATGCCGAGTTCAGCGCTGACATGAACTCGCGCACGGTCAAGCGCATCGAGGACGTTGCCTACCTGCGCACCCACCAGTTCGCCGAAGATGCCGGCCCCATGGCCCACCCGGTGCGCCCGGACAGCTTCATCGAGATTTCCAACTTCTACACCCTCACCGTGTACGAGAAGGGCGCCGAAGTGGTGCGAATGGTTCGCACCCTGCTGGGCGCCGAGGGCTTCCGCAAGGGCAGCGACCTGTACTTCGAACGCCACGATGGCCAGGCCGTCACCACCGACGACTTCATCAAGGCCATGGAAGACGCCAACGGCGTCGACCTTACCCAGTTCAAACGCTGGTACAACCAGGCCGGCACCCCGCGCCTGGAGGTCAGCGATGCTTATGACGCGGCCGCGCAGACCTACAGCCTGAGCTTCCGCCAGCGCTGCCCGCAGACCCCGGACAAGGCCGAGAAGCTGCCGTTCGTGATCCCGGTCGAACTGGGCCTGCTCGATGCCGAGGGCAACGACTTGCCGCTGCAACTGGCCGGTGAAGCCCAGGCGACTGGCACCACCCGCGTGCTGTCGGTGACCGAAGCCGAGCAGACCTTCACCTTCCAGGGCATCGCGGCCAAGCCGCTGCCGTCGCTGCTGCGCGGCTTCAGCGCGCCGGTCAAGCTGAGCTTCCCGTACGACCGCGACCAGCTGATGTTCCTCATGCAGCACGACAGCGACGGCTTCAACCGCTGGGAAGCGGGCCAGCAGCTGTCGGTGCAGGTGCTGCAGGAGCTGATTGGCCAGCATCAGCGCGGCGAGGCGCTGAAGCTTGACCAGCGCCTGATCACCGCGCTCGGCACCGTGCTGGGCAACCCGTCGCTGGACCCCGCCATGGTCGCCGAGATGCTCTCGCTGCCAGGCGAAGCCTACCTGACCGAGATCAGTGAGGTAGCCGACGTCGATGCCATCCACGCCGCCCGTGAGTTCGCCCGCCAGCAGATCGCCGAGCAGCTGTTCGACGCCCTGTGGGCGCGCTACCAGGCCAACCGCGAGGTGTCGCGCAGCACCGCCTATGTGGCCGCTGCCGAACACTTCGCCCGCCGCAGCCTGCAGAACATCGCCCTGTCTTACCTGATGCTGAGCGGCAAGCCGCAGGTGCTGGAGGCGACCCTGGAGCAGTTCGAACACTGCGACAACATGACCGAGCGCCTGACCGCGCTGGCCGTGCTGGTCAACTCGCCGTTCGAGGCTGAGCGTGCCAAGGCGCTGGCAAGCTTTGCCGAGCACTTTAAGGACAACCCGCTGGTCATGGACCAGTGGTTCAGCGTGCAGGCCGCCAGCACGCTGCCGGGCGGCCTGGCGCGGGTCAAGGCGCTGATGCAGCACCCGGCGTTCACCTTGAAGAACCCGAACAAGGTGCGGGCGCTGATCGGTGCCTTTGCCGGGCAGAACCTGGTCAACTTCCATGCCGCCGACGGTTCGGGGTATCGCTTCCTGGCGGACCTGGTGATCGAGCTGAATGCGCTGAACCCGCAGATCGCTTCGCGTCAACTGGCACCGCTGACCCGCTGGCGCAAGTATGACGCTGCGCGCCAGGTGCTGATGAAGAGCGAGCTGGAGCGGATTCTTGCTTCCGGTGAGCTGTCCAGCGATGTGTATGAAGTGGTGAGCAAGAGCCTGGCTTAAGTTCTCGCCAGGCTGAACCGGCCTCTTCGCGGCGGTTCGGCGCTCCGATGAACCCGCTCCCACAGTACTGCACAGGCTTCAAAAACTGTGCGGTCCCTGTGGGAGCCGGTTTACCCGCGAAGCTTTTTGGCGGTTAACAAAACATAACGTCCCGTTCGTTGTAATCCTTCGACCTTCCCCGATACGATCCCCCCAAGCCTCTAAAACAGGCTTTTCACAGCACAGACCCACCAAGAAGAACACAACAGGGGATGGTCATGAAGCAGCGGGTGATGACGCAGGCCAGGCGTGGTGCCTGGCCATTGGCGGCCGGCGCGATGCTGGCGCTGGCACTGGGGATGTGGGCTGACAGCGCGCAGGCCGCTGCGGCCGACGAATACTCGACCGAGTCAGCCAAGGCCAGCCAGAGCCTGCTGATCGGCGCCGCCCATGCCGGCAAGCGCCTGGTGGTGGTCGGTGATCGCGGCCACATTCTGTTCTCCGACGACCAGGGCAACAGCTGGACCCAGGCCCGGGTACCCACCCGGCAGTTGCTCACTGCCGTGTTCTTCCTCGACGACAAGCGTGGCTGGGCGGTCGGCCACGATGCGCAGATCCTCGCCAGCAGCGACGGCGGCGCGACCTGGAGCAAGCAGTTCGAAGACCTGTCCCGTGAAGCACCGCTGTTGGACATCACCTTCCTCGACGCCCAGCACGGCTTTGCCGTAGGGGCCTACGGTGCGCTGCTGGAAACCCGCGATGGCGGCCAGCACTGGCAGGACATCGGCGAACGCCTGGACAATCCTGATCAGCTGCACCTGAACGGCATTACCCAGGTGCGCGATGCCGGCTTGTTCATCGTCGGTGAGCAGGGCGGCATGTACCGATCCAGCGACGACGGCCAGACCTGGGCCAAGGTGCAGGGCCCATACGAGGGGTCGCTGTTTGGCGTGGTCGCTACCACCCAGGCGAAGACGCTGTTGGCCTATGGCCTGCGTGGCAACCTGTTCCGCTCCGCCGACTTCGGTGACAGCTGGCAGCCGATCACGCTCAAGGCCGCCCGTGGTGAGCTCGAATTCGGCCTGGCAGGCGCTACGCTTGTCGAAGACGGCAGCCTGGTGCTGGTCGGCAATGGCGGCAGCGTGCTGCGTAGCACCGATGATGGCCAGACCTTCAGCGTCTACAACCGCAGCGACCGCATCGCCCTGGCCGGTGTCAGTGGCCTGGCCAATGGTGGTTTGCTGCTGGTGGGGCAGGGCGGTGTGCACCTGGCCAACGCCGAAGGTGCAGAACCGGCTGCCGGGGAGGTGCGTCCATGACCAGCAGGGAGAGCATTACCATGCACCCGCACCATCAGGACAAGGCCACGCTGCTTGAACGCCTGATCTTCAACAACCGCCCGGTGGTCATCGCCCTGTGCCTTCTGGTCAGCATCTTCCTGTTCTGGCAGGCCACGCAGATCCGCCCCTCGACCAGCTTCGAGAAGATGATCCCGCTGCAGCACCCGTTCATCGAACAGATGATGGAGCACCGCAACGACCTGGCCAACCTCGGCAACACCGTGCGCATTTCGGTCGAGGCGGTCAACGGCGACATCTTCGACAAGGACTACATGGAAACGCTGCGGCAGATCCATGACGAGGTGTTCTACATCCCCGGGGTCGACCGCGCCGGCCTCAAGTCGCTGTGGAGCCCGAGCGTGCGCTGGAGCGAGGTCACCGAGGAGGGCTTCTCCGGGGGCGAAGTCATCCCCAATACCTACAACGGCTCCCAGGACAGCCTCGACACCTTGCGCGACAACGTGCTCAAGTCTGGCCAGGTCGGGCGCCTGGTGGGCAACAACTTCAAGTCCAGCATCGTCGACGTGCCGCTGCTGGAGAGCTTCCCCGACCCGCAGGACCCTGGCAAGCAGGTGAAGCTGGATTACCAGCAGTTCTCGCACCAGCTGGAAGAGAAGATCCGCGACAAGTTCCAGGCACAGAACCCCAACGTGAAGATCCACATCATCGGCTTCGCCAAGAAGGTCGGCGACCTGATCGACGGCCTGGTCATGGTGGCGATGTTCTTCGGCGTGGCCCTGGTGATCACCTGGGTCCTGTTGTACTGGTTTACCTGGTGCATTCGCAGCACCATCGCCGTGCTCATCACCACCCTGGTGGCGGTGGTCTGGCAGTTGGGCCTGATGCATGCCGTGGGCTTCGGCCTGGACCCGTACTCGATGCTGGTACCGTTCCTGATCTTCGCCATCGGCATTTCCCACGGGGTACAGAAGATCAACGGCATCGCCTTGCAGTCGAGTGACGCCGACAATGCCTTGACCGCTGCCCGGCGCACCTTCCGTCAACTGTTCCTGCCGGGAATGATCGCCATCCTCGCCGACGCCGTGGGCTTCATCACCCTGCTGATCATCGACATCGGCGTGATCCGCGAACTGGCCATCGGCGCATCCATCGGTGTGGCGGTGATCGTGTTCACCAACCTGATTCTGCTGCCGGTGGCAATCTCCTACGTTGGCATCAGCAAGAAGGCCATCGAGCGCAGCAAGAAGGACGCGACCCGCGAGCATCCGTTCTGGCGCCTGCTGTCGAACTTTGCCAGCGCCAAGGTGGCCCCGGTGTCCATCACCCTGGCGCTGATCGCCTTCGCCGGCGGCCTGTGGTACAGCCAGAACCTGAAGATCGGCGACCTTGACCAGGGCGCGCCGGAGCTGCGCCCGGATTCGCGCTACAACCAGGACAACAACTTCATCATCAGCAATTATTCGACCAGTTCCGACGTGCTGGTGATCATGGTCAAGACGCCGGCAGAGAGCTGCTCGATCCACTCGACCATGGCGCCGATCGACGAGCTGATGTGGACCATGCAGAACACCCCCGGCGTGCAGTCGGCGATCTCCCTGGTGACCGTGTCCAAGCAGGTGATCAAGGGCATGAACGAGGGCAGCCTGAAGTGGGAAACGCTGTCGCGCAACCCGGACATCCTCAACAACTCCATCGCCCGCGCCGACGGCCTGTACAACGCCGATTGCTCGCTGGCGCCGGTGCTGGTGTTCCTCAACGACCACAAGGCCGAGACCCTGGAACGCGTTACCGCCGTGGCCAAGGCGTTCGCCGACAGCCACGACAAGGAGGGCCTGCAGTTCTTGCTGGCGGCAGGTAACGCCGGGATCGAGGCGGCCACCAACGAGGTGATCAAGTCGGCCGAGCTGACCATCCTGATCCTGGTCTACCTATGCGTGGCGGTGATGTGCATGATCACCTTCCGCTCGTTCGCCGCGACCCTGTGCATCGTCCTGCCGCTGGTGCTGACCTCGGTGCTGGGCAACGCGCTGATGGCCTTCATGGGCATCGGCGTCAAGGTTGCCACCTTGCCGGTGGTGGCCTTGGGTGTGGGCATTGGTGTGGACTACGGCATCTACATCTACAGCCGCCTGGAAAGCTTCCTGCGTGCTGGCCTGCCGCTGCAGGAGGCTTACTACCAGACCCTGCGCTCGACCGGTAAAGCGGTGCTGTTCACCGGCCTGTGCCTGGCGATCGGCGTGTGCACCTGGATCTTCTCGGCGATCAAGTTCCAGGCCGACATGGGCCTGATGCTGACCTTCATGCTGCTGTGGAACATGTTCGGCGCGCTGTGGCTGCTGCCGGCGCTGGCGCGGTTCCTGATCAAGCCGGAGAAGATGGTGGGCAAGGAGGGCGGTTCGATCTTCGCCCATTGAGCCATCACCGAGGGCCGCAGCGCGGCCCTCGGGTTATACTGCCGGTTCATTTCTGATCGGTATCCCCATGTCCCCCCTCGCCACCGCCCTCGCATCCTGCGACATGCTCCTGATCGACGGCCTGCACGCCTTCGACTTCACGTGCGACGAAACCGGCCTGACCATCGAATGCATGGATGGCCGCCAGCTGCGCCGCTGGTCCTTCACCCCCGAGCAGATCGCTGCCGCCGTCGGTGCCGATGATCAATGGCAACTCGCCGATGCTCAGGGCGAGCATCGTCTAGTCTGTATGAGTGCCTTTCGCGCCCCGGATGAAGACGACGATGAAGCGGATCTGGACCAGCCTGCTGAGCGCTAGCCTGATGAGCCTGACAATCACCTCCCACGCCGCCACGTTGCTGGTGGGCAGCTACACCGATGGCCAGAGCCAGGGCATCTACCGCTACGCCTTCGACAGCAAGACGGGGCAGATCGACCCGACGCCGCAACAGGTGGTCAAGAGCGTCAGCCCGTCGTGGCTGGTGCTGTCGGCCGACCAGCGCCAATTGTTCGCGGTCAATGAAACCCCCAATGGCCATGTCAGCAGCTTCAGCGTCAGCGCCAAGGGCGAGATCAAACCGCTGAACCAGGTGGCCAGCCGGGGCGACGAGCCGACCCATGCCAGCCTGAGCCGTGACCAGCGCTACCTGTTCGTCGCCAACTACGCTGTCGCCTCCGACCCGGGTGGCAGCCTGGCGGTGATCCCGGTGACCAGGGACGGCAAGCTCAAGGACGTGGTGCAGCAGTTGCGGCACAAGCCCAGCGGCGTGAATCCCGAGCGCCAGGCCGGCGCCCATGTGCATTCATTGGTGCTGTCACCGGATGGCCAGCATCTGTATGCCTGCGACCTGGGCGCCGACAAGGTGTTCATCTATCGCTACGACGGCGCCAGTGTCGATCACCCGTTGAGCCCGGCGATCCCCGCTGCGGTTGATTTGCCACCGGGCAGCGGGCCGCGTCATCTGCTGTTTGATGCCAAGGGCCGGCATGCGTACCTGACGCTGGAAATGAGTGGTGAAGTGGTGATGTTCGAGGTCAAGGACGATGCCTTGCTGGAGCGCCAGCGCTTGCCGCTGACCGAACAGCAGGATGCCGCCGCCAAGGCGTCCGGTGGGCTGCACCTGTCGGCGGACGGGCGCTTTCTGTATGTCAGCAATCGCGGCACGGTGAACGAGATCGTGGTGTTCAGCGTGGGCAAGGATGACGGCCAGCTGACCTTGCTGCAGCGCCGTTCGGTGGAAGGCGACCACCCGCGCGAATTCGCCCTGGACCCGAGCGACAACTTCCTGCTGGTGGCCAACCAGAAGAGCAACCAGATCGTGGTCATGCGCCGCGACCCGCGCAGTGGCAAGCTTGGCGAGACGGTACAGACCTTGCCCCAGGATGCGCCTTCGGACCTCAAGTTCATCGACTGACTATCGATGGCGGTGATAACGCCTACCAGCGCAATGAATTTCTGCGGCTGACCTCAGCGGCGTAAGTTTGGCTCAAGGCCCAAGCGGCTGAACGTCAAACCACACCTGTCGAGGTCAGCCATCATGAACTTCAATCTCTTCCCTGTGATTGCCGCATCTGCCATTTCCGCTTCCGTCGTGCTGCCGGCCCATGCACATGCCGATACCCGCAAGGCCACGGCCACCCACAGCTACACCGAGCAGTACCTGCGCCAGAGTGCCAATTTCCATGCGGCCTTGAGTGGCAAGCACAGCCACTGACCCAGGCTGACCCGGCCCCTGCAGGAGCGGGTTTACCCGCGAAAAAGCCACCACTGTGGATGGCACCGGCTTCGCCGGTGTTCGCGGGTAAACCCGCTCCTACAGGGGCCGTGACATGCCTGAAGAAGGTGTTTAGCGAGCCATCACTGACTTGAACAGGTCCGAAGCCAGCCACCCCTCCAGCCAGCTCCGCAGCCGCGGATAAGCCGCCTCGGCGAACCACTGCGGTTCGACCCCGGCAAACTGGCGCATCAGGGGCAACAGGGCGGCATCGGCCAGGCTCGGGTGAGCGGCCAGCAGGTACGGCCGGCCTTCGAGCAATTGTTCCAGCTCCGCCAGCCAGGCTTCGGCCTGCTGGCGATAGTGCTCGCGGGAATACTCAGGGTAGCGCTCGGCGTACTTGTAGAGGTTCACCTGCGCCTTGAACGTGCCGTCATTGCGGGCAATCAGCAGCTCGGCATGCTGCGCGGCGGCTGGGTCGGCGTGCAGGCGCCAATCCTGTGGGTCGTGTTGCTCGAGCGCCCAGCGCATGATGTCGAGGCTCTCTTCCAGCACCGCGGTGCCGGTATCCAGTACCGGCACCGTGCCTTTGGGCGACAAGGCCAGCAGTGCTGCCGGCTTGTTCTTCATCGCCACCTCGACGATCTCCACTGCACAACCGGCATAGCGCAGCGCCAGGCGCGCACGCATGGCCCACGGGCAGCGGCGGAATGAATAGAGGATCACCCGCACACCTCCACGTCGCTCAGGCCATTGCCCTGGCGGCGTACCTGAATCTGCACCGGAATGCGCTCGTGCATTTCCTGCACGTGGGAGATCACCGCGACCTTGCGGCCCTGCGCCTGCAGCCCGTCGAGGGCGTCCATGGCCAGTTGCAGCGACTCAGGGTCAAGGCTGCCGAAACCTTCATCGATGAACAGCGACTCGATGCGCAAGGTGCTCGACGCCATCGATGCCAGGCCCAGGGCCAATGCCAGCGAGACCAGGAAGGTTTCACCGCCGGACAGCGAGTGCACCGAACGCAGTTCGTCGCCCATTTCGGTGTCCAGCACCAGCAGGCCCAGGGCGCTGCCACCGCGCTTGAGGCGGTAGCGGCGCGCCAGCTGGCGCAGCTGGGTATTGGCATGGTGCAGCAGCAGGTCGAGGTTGTAGCCCTGGGCGATCTTGCGGAATACATCGCCGGAGGCCGAGCCGATCAGCGCATTCAGCCGCGCCCAGCGCTGCCATTGCTGGTGGGCCTGCTCGATTTCCCCGGCCAGCGCCTGGCTCGCCTGCTGGCGACGCTGATCGTCGGCCTGCTGCGCGCGCAATTCGGCGCATTGCTGCTCATGGCCGGCCAACCGCTCGCGCAGTTCGCCGAGCGCTTGCTCAAGGTCTTCGGCCGACGATTCGACGGTCATCTGCGCGGCGTGTTGCTGCAGGCGCTGGTCGCGTTCCTGGAGCAGCACACGGCTCTGCTCGACGGCCTTCTCGGCAAGTTGCAGGCGCTGGCGCAGCTCGCCCAGCTGGGCGTCGTCGATAGCCAACAGGCGATCCAGCCCGGCGTCGTCCAGCTCTGGATGCTCGGCGCGCCACTGGGCGATCTCGCCCTGCAGTTGCTGGTGCTCGCTTTCCAGCACCTGCTGTTGCTGGGTATTGGCCTTGATTTCACTGGCCAGTTGCACGCCCTGGGTGCGCAGATCCTGCAGCTGCTGGGCGGTTTGCGCATCGATGGCACGGGCCTGCTCCAGCTGGCTGTCCATGTGCTGCTGCCAGGCTTCGGCGCTGGCCTGCTCACCGAGCAGCTCGGCCAGCGCGGCCTGGGCCTGCTGACGTTGGCTTTCGAGGGCGGCGAGCTGCTGCTGCACGTGTGCCAGGGATTGCTCGCGGGCTTGCTGCTGATCGCGCAGCTTGTCCAGTTGCACCTGGCGTGCCCGCAGTTCTTCCTGCTCGTCCTTGCGCTGCTCCAGTTGCTGCAGCCGCTGGGCGATTTGCTGGTCGAGGGCCAGGAACGCGTTGGCCGGATCATCGCCGAGGGCTTTGAGCACGTCACCCGGCAGCACGTTGGCCAGGCCGTCCAGGCCCTGCTTAAGCTGTTGTTCATCGCTGGCCAAGGCCTGGTGCTGCTGGTCGAGATGGCGCTGGGCCTGCTGTTGGGCTTCCTGCGCCGCCTGCAGTTGCTGGTTGAGGCGCGCGGCATCCTTTTGCAGGGCGAGCAGCGCACTCTGGCGCTTCTCGTCCTTGCCAATCTCTTCGTCCAGGCGCCGCAGCTGGCTGTCGAGCCAGGCGCTGCGGGCCTTGTCGTCCTGCGGGGCGAGGGCGGGCCAGAGGCTGTGCGCCTGCAGCTGGGCCACCAGCGGTTGCACCTGTTCGCCCAGTTGCTGCTGTTGCTGTTGATAGTCCTTGAGCTGAGCGTTGACCACGCCCAGCCGGGTACGCAGGTCGACCAGCTTGCCGTTGAGGGTTTCGACCTGTTTCTGCGCGGTTGCTTCTTCAGCCTGGTCATGGCGACCGAGGCTTTGCAGCAGGGCCTCGGGTTGGTGGAACGGGTGTTCGGCACTGCCACATACCGGGCAGGGTTCGCCGTCACGTAACTGGGCGCGCAGCGCTTCGACGCTGTTAGTGCGCGCCAGGCGCTGGCGCTCCAGCAACTGCCGAGTGAGGTTGAGTGCTTGCTCGGCAGCTTCCAGCTCGGCCTTGGCCGCAGTGCCTTCGCCGATCAGTTGCTGGCGCTGTTGCATGGCCTGCTGCTGACGCTCGCGCAGGGCATCGAGCTGCTGGCGCAGCTCCTGTTCACGGCCGTGCAGGCGCGACAGTTCTTCGACGGCGCGTTGCTGCTTGCGGTTGTCCTGCAGCATGTTGCCGAGCAGGTCGATCTGTTCGGCCAGGGCCTGTGGTTCGGCCTTGGCTTCGCGGAACAGCAGCTCGAAGTGCTCGCGCTGGGCCTGCAATTGAACATTGGCCTGGCTGGCCTGGGCCTGCAGGCCAGGCAGCTCCTCGCGGCCCTTGGCCAGGCGGCCACCGATCAGCATCACCTGCTTGAGTTGTGGCAGGTAGGCCTGCCAGGCATTGGCCAGCCCGGCCAAGTGCTGGCTGTCGGCCAGCGCGGTGTCGATCTGCGCCAGTTGCTGCTCGCTGCGCTGCTGGTGTTCTACCGTTTGCTGAAGCAGCTGCTGGTTTTCGGCGAGTTGCTGTTCGGCTTGCTGACAGGTCGCATGCAGCTCCACCTGTTGCTGATCAAGACGTGCCAGGTTGTCTTGGCCGGCAAAGGCCTGACGCAGGCGCGGGGCATTTTCACTGTGCAAGGCCTGGCTCTGCGCCAGTGCCTCGCGAGACGCCAGCTGCGCCTGCTCCAGTTCACCGGCGCGCGTTTGCAACTCGGTTTGCTGGCGCTGTTGCTCGGCGATTTGCGCCGCGAGTGGTGCCAGTTGCGCGCCGAGCATCTGCTGCCGGTGGAACTGGTGGCGTTGCGGCGCCAGGCGTTCCAGGCGTTGCAGGTCGAGGCGTTGCCCGGCCAGCTGCTGCCAGTCTTGTTCGGCGGCTTGCAGGGCGGCGCTGGCTTCGCCGTGCTGGGCCTGCAGCTGGTGTTGTTGATCGAGCCAGTGACGTTGCTGCTCAAGTTGACGCTCGCCGGCCTGGTCGGCCTTGAACTGCTGTAACGCCTGCTCCAGGCGCTGGTCGAGTTCGGCGCGCGCTTCGGCGGCCATCGGCAGCAGGTGGCTGGCGCGTTCTTTGAGGGCGGTGTGGGTTTCTGCGGTTTCCCGTGCCTTGCTGAAGGCGCGCTGACCGAGGCGGGTGTAGATGGCGGTGTTGGTGAGCTTTTCCAGCAGCTCGCTGCGTTCTTTGTCGTCAGCCTTGAGGAAGGCGCCGAACTCGCTTTGCGCCAGCATCACGGCGCGGGTGAACTGCTCGAAATTCAGGCCCAGACGGGCTTCGATCAGTTGCTTGTATTCGCTCTTGGCGCTGCCCAGCAGCTGTTCGCTGTCCAGGTCATACAGGCTCTGGCGGCTCAACTGCAGCTTGCCGTTGGCCTTGTCGCGGGCGCGGTTGGCTTCCCAGCGGGCGCGGTAGCGGTGGCCGTCGATGCCGACGAAGTCGACTTCGGCAAAGCCGCTGCCGGTGCCCCGGCGCAGCAGGTTGCGCGGGTCGGACGTGGGGATGTCGCCGTCGGCGTCGGGCACCTTGGCTTCGCGGCCGATGTCGCTCAGGCGCGGCACGGTGCCGAACAAGGCCAGGCACAGGGCATCGAGCAGCGTGCTCTTGCCGGCGCCGGTGGGCCCGGTGATGGCGAACAGGCCGGCGCTGGCCAGCGGCTCGGCGGTGAAGTCGATGTCGACCGGGCCGGCCAGGGATGCCAGGTTCTTCAGGCGGATGGCGAGAATCTTCATGGCTGTTCCTCTTCCAGCTGGACGTCCTGCAGCAGCAGGGCGAAATCGGCCAGGGCCTGCTCGTCGACGGGGTTGCCGTAGGCCTGTTCCCAGGCGCGGCTGAACAGGTCCTGTGGGGTCATCTGCGCCAACTCGACGAATTGCAGGTCGTCGTCCTCGCTGTTGGTGCGGCCGGCGTATTCGGCGCTGATGCGGACCAACCGTACGGCCTTGCCCTGAAGCGCGGTTTCGATCTGCTGGCGCAGGTCGGGTTGCGGCTCGTCGAGAACCACCCGCACCTCCAGCCAAGGCTGACGGTTGGGGTCATCGAGCAGGTCGATCACCGGCAGTTCGGCCAGTTGTTCGAGCAGTTCGCCGAGCGGCGCCGGGCCGACTCGCTGCAGGGCCACGGCACGCGGTACCGGGCGCGGTTCGACGCTGACCAGCTCGCTGCCCTCGAGTTCGACTTCCAGCACCTGGTGCGGGTAGTTGATTTCGGCGAACGACAGCGGGATCGGCGAGCCGCTGTAGCGGATGCGGTTTTCGCGGTTGACCTTCTGCGGCTTGTGCAGGTGGCCAAGCGCCACGTAGCTGATCGACTTGTCGAACAGCCTGGCTGGCAGTGCCTCGGCATTGCCGATGATCAGGCTGCGTTCGGAGTCTTCGGACACCGCGCCCCCGGCCATGTGCGCGTGGCTGATGGCGACCAGCGCCTGGTCCTTCTTGCGCTTCTTCTGCGCCGCGCCAATCAGTTGCTGGTGCACCTGGGTGATGCCTTGCAGGTAGTCGTCGCCCAGCTGCGGGCCGGTCACTTCGGCCGGGCGCAGGAAGGGCAGGGCCAGGCACCAGGCAGCGACCTTGCCACGGCCGTTGGTCAGCGGGATCAGCAGGCGCTCGGCGTCCAGCTGGCCTTCGTCGAGCCAGTGCACCCGGCCCAGCGCGTGGGTGCGCAGGCGGCGCATGAGTGCCGCGGGCAATTCGATACGCGAGCCGGAGTCGTGGTTGCCGGCGATCATCACGATGTCCAGCTTCGGCTGCTGTTCGTGGGCCTGGACGATGAAGTCGTAAAGCCGCTCCTGGGCTTTGACCGGCGGGTTGACCGTGTCGAAGATGTCGCCAGCAATCAGCAGCGCATCCGGCTGGCGCAGGCGCAGCTGGCCGAGCAGCCAGTCGAGGAAGCAGGCGTGTTCGAAGTCGCGTTCCTGGCCGTGCAGGCTTTGGCCCAGGTGCCAGTCGGAGGTGTGAAACAGACGCATGGATGACCTGTTGGTGTCGAGTCGAGCAAGCCGGGGCTTGGCTTGGGAGTGGGCGTTGCGCAAGGGCGGTATGGTAACCCAAGATGGGTTCGAATCACGATTGCGACGGGGCTGCCGGATGCTTGGCGGGAGAAATTCAGCGCCTGTGAGATCGAGCGCCGCCCGCGCGGCGCATCGCGGATAAATCCGCTCCTACATCTGTTTCGGGCCAGTTTCTCCTGTGCCGCCAACAGGATCTGCCTGGGTGCATGACTGCAAATCGATGAAAAGCAGTAGCGCCACACAATTTCAAATGGAACAAACAAGGCGGTCCCTGTTGGCCTCACAGGAGAGATTGGCCCGAAACAGACGTAGGAGCGGATTTATCCGCGATGCGCCGCGCGGGCGGCGCTCGATCTCAAGGCCGCTGAAGATCCCAAGGCATGCACCTCTAAAACCCACCCCTCATTTCGGATAAAGCGGCGGCAAGCTCCCACTCTCCCCAGCAGGCAACAACACCTGCTCCGCCGGCGGTATGGTCCCGATCGCCCGCCACAAATCCTCCCCCTGCCAATACTGCCCACTCTCGCTATACAACGCCCCATTCAACCCATCCAGCGCATCCGACAACGGCACAAACCGCGCCGCCATCTCGGCCAGGGTCTCCGGCTGCTGCCGCGCCCAGGCATCGAGCGCCTGTCGCGTAGCCTGTGGGTCGTTGGCCTGGCACGCGCGCTTGAGGTCATCCAGCAAAGTCCGCGGGCTCGGCCCATTCTGCGCAGCACGCAGCACCGCCGGCTGCGAGCGGGCGCGCCACCACAGGGCGAAACCGAGCACGGTGGTCAGGGCGAACAGCAGGGTGGCGAGCTGCCAGGGCCAGAGCAGCTGATTCGTACCGCCAAGGTCGCCAACCGGGGTGTCGGCGCTCAGCGCCGGGTTGTCTTGCACATCCAGCGTGCGCGCCGGCAGGCTGCTGTGTTCCAGGTGGTCTTCCCGGGTGTTCCACCAAGTGATTTCCACGGCCGGCAGGGCCAGCTTGCCGCTGTGGGTCGGCACCAGCGCTTCACGCTCTTCGCGGTTGGCGGTCATGCCGCGTTCGTTGATCTCGTTGCGCAGCACCGGCTGGTCCGGGTAGCGGCGCAGGCCGACGATCTCGGTGGCGGGCAGTTGTGGCAGCTGGGTGCTCGACAGGCCTTCGGCGCGCAGGGTGATGCTGCGCGTCAGCGAGTCGCCAATCTGAGGCTGCTGGCTCGCCGGGTCTGGGTTCCAGTGTTCTTCCAGGCTCAGGTCTCGCGCCGGCAGCCAGGGCACGTTGGCCGGCCAGGCAGCGGGGATGGGGCGTACTGCCAGGCGCAGCGGCAGCGAACTGACCTGCACCTGGCGGCCGACCCGGGCGCTGCCGGCAGGTTGCTGGCTGTTGTCGGCGGCGGTGGCAGTGAAGGTCAGCGGCGGGATGCCCAGCTCGCCGCTCTGCTGCGGATACACCGCGTAGCGGGTTTCGATCACCCCGTGGCGCACGCCGTTGATTTCCTTCTCGTAAGTGCGCGACTCACCCAGCGGCTCGACCTTGGCATTCTCCAGCTGCAGTGGGCTCAGGCTGCTGTCGTCGTACAGCGACACCGAGTGGTAGATGCGCAGGGTCAGCACGGCCTGGGCCTGGACGTACACCTCGTTGCTGTCCAGGGTGGCTTCGACGAAGACTTGCGAGGCGACTTCCGGGCGGCTGCTGTCGGCCTGCAGCACTTGCAGGTCGATGGCCTGGCTGTGCGACTGGCCCAGTTGCAGCTCGGGGATACGCAGGCTGCCGCTGCGCCGGGGCAGCAGGGTGATGATCCAGCGGGTGCTGGCGCGGGTTTCGCCGTCGAGGGTGTGCAAGCTGTTCAACTGGCGCGTGCCGCGCACTTCGAAGTCGCCTTCCAGGGCACGCAAATCGGGCTTGCCGAACTGGGTCACGTCCTGGCTTTCGAGGGTCAGCTCGAGGGTTTCGCCGGCCTCCAGGCGCGTGCGGTCGACGCTGGCCTGCAGCGTGGGTAGGGCCTGGGCCATGACGGCCCACAACAGGCCGAGAACAAAGACGCCGAAGCGACTCATCGTGTGTTTTCCTGATGCAATTGCTGTTCATACCAGAATTTGCGCCGCAACAGTTCCGCCGGGTTGTCGGGGATCTCGCGCAGCCATTGTTCCAGAGCCTGGCGCTGTTCGGCATCGAGGCTGGTCGATACCGGGCGCTGCGGCGGTTGGGTGATGCTGTCGTCATCGCCGCTCTGGTTGCCAGGCGCCGCCTGGCTGTTGTTGCTGCCTTCACCGGGTTGTTCGGCGCTGGCCTGTTCCTCCCCGCCCGGCGTCCCTTGGCCAGGGCTGCTGGCCGAGCTGCTGTTGCCTTCGGTTTCGCTGCCGGGGGTGCCTTGGGCATCGCTCTCGGCCGGTTGTGCTTCGGCCTGGGCCTCGCGTTGCTGCAGCAGTTGCTGCACCAGCGCCTGGTTGGCCAGTGCCGGCTGCAGGTCGGGCTGGCGCTCCAGGGCCTGTTCGTAGGCATCCAGGGCGGCTTCCAGCTCGCCGCTGCGGGCCAGGGCATTGCCTCGATTGTAGTGGGCTGCGGCGCTGTCGCCCTGGCCGAAGGCCTCGGCGGCAGCGGCATAGTCGCCGGCCTGGTACAGCGCCATGCCGCGCCACTGCGGGTCCTGGAAATGCCGGGCGGCGTCTGCCGGGCGCTGCTTGCCCAGTAGCATCTGGCCCTGTTGATCGGGGCGCAGCCACAGGTCGTTGAACTCGAAGGCCTGGCTCGGTTGTGGCAGGGCCAGCAGCAGCGGCAGGCAGAACAGCCAGCCGCGGCGCCCGGCACAGGCGGCCAGCAACAACAATGGCAGCAACAGCCAGTAGCCCTGGTCGGCCCAGCTGTCCAGCTGCAAGGTCTGGCCGGCATCGTGCAGGCGGCGCGGGTTGTCGAACAGGCCAAGACCGCGCAGGTCGAGGTCGTCGATGCGGGCATGGCGGTAGCGCCCGCCGGTGCCGCTGATGAAGGCCTTGAGGCTGGCGCTGTCGAGGCGCGGCAGGAGGATGCCCCCCTGGTCATCCTTGAGGTATTCGCCATTGGCCTGGCGCACCGGCGCGCCGTCGCCGGTGCCGATGCCAAGCATCAGCAGGCTCGGGCCCTGGCGGCCGAGGGCCTGGGTGATGCCCTGGCGCTCCGCTGCGCTCAGCGCCGAGCCGACCAGCAGCAGGCGACCCTGGCCGAGGCCACTCTGGGCCAGCAGGGCGAGGCCTTTTTGCACGGCCAGGTCGGCGCGTTGGCCCGGTTTGGGCATGATCGATGGGTCGATGGCTTCCAGCAGGTTGCGCGTGGTGCCCAGGTCATCCGACAACGGCACCAGCGTGTGCGCACTGCCGGCATAGACAATCAGCGCTGTCTGGCTGTCGTTGCGGTGTTCGAGCAGGTCAAGGATCTTGCGCCGGGCCTGTTCCAGGCGGTTGGGCGTCACGTCTTCGGCCAGCATCTGCGGGGTCAGTTCGAGCAGGATCACCAGCGGGTCGGCGGGGCGCTGGCGGGTTTCTTCCAGGCGCTGCCAGCTCGGCCCGAGCAGGGCCAGCACCACCAGCAACCAGGCCAGGCCCAGGGCCACCCAGGGCAGCTTGCTATTACTGCCGCTGCCACCGCCGAGCAGCACCGGGTGGAACGCGGGCGGCAGGATCATCTGCCAGCGCCCGGCACGTTTGCGCCGGTGCCAGAGCTTGAACAGCAGCCAGCCGAGCAGGGGCACGACCAGCAGCCAGAGCGGGCGCAACCATTGTGGCCAGAGATCGATCATCGCCGTTTCCTCAGGCGCAGGCGTTTCAGGCGCTGGCGCCATTCCGGATGGGGCTGCAGGAAGCGGGGTTTGCGCAGCACCTTGTGCAGCAGGTTGTCGGGCCATTGCACGGCCACCACCAGCAACACGCTGAGCAGCAGGGCCAAGGCCAGCGGCCAGGCATACAGGGCTTTGGCCGTACGCGCCTGGGTTGGCTGCTGGGCCACCGGTTCAAGCTGGTCGAGGGTGTCGCCGATGGCGTTCAGCTCGGCGCCGTCATGGGCGCGGAAGTAGGCGCCGTGGGTGATTTCGGCAATTTCCCTGAGTGACGCTTCGTCGAGGTCCAGGCTCGGGTTCAGGCCGAGCAGGCCAGGCGTACCGCTGGCCTCGGGGTTGGCACCGATACCAATGGTGTAGATGCGCACGCCTTCCTGGGCAGCCAGGCGGGCGGCCGTCAGTGGGTGGATCTGCCCGCCGTTGTTGGCGCCATCGGTGACCAGCACCAATACCCGGCTTTGCGCCGGGCGCTGGCGCAGGCGCTTGACCGCCAGGCCTATGGCGTCGCCGATGGCGGTGTTCTTGCCGGCGATGCCGATCTGCGCCTCGTCGAGGAAGGTGCGCACGGTGCGCCGGTCGAAGGTCAGCGGGGCTTGCAGGTAGGCCTGGCTGCCAAACAGGATCAAGCCGACACGGTCGCCTTCGCGGTCCTGCAGGAAGTCGCCGAGCAGGGCCTTGACCAGGTCGAGGCGGCTGATGTCTTCGTCTTTCCATTGCATGTCGGGGAAGTCCATCGAGCCCGAGACATCCACCGCCACCAGCAGGTCGCGGCCACTGGAGGCCACCGGCACCGGCTCGCCAAGCCATTGCGGGCGCGCGGCGGCCAGCAGCAGCAACAGCCAGATCACCACATACGGCGCCTGTTGGCGCAGGGTCGGCAGGTTCAGCCGTGCACGGCGCCCGGCCAGGCCCTCCAGTTCGTCGAGGAAACCGACCTTGAGTACCGGCTCGCCGCTGTCGGCGGCGGGCAGCAGCACGCGTGCCAGCCACGGTAGCGGCAGCAGCACGAAGATCCACGGCCAGGCCAGTTCAAACATGTTTGCGAATCCAGGTTTCGACCGCTTGGCTGAGCCCGACGATAGCCTTGTCGTCGAGCTTGCACTCGGGCTTGTAGGCGCCTTCGACCAGCACCATCCAGCGGGTCAGGCCGGCGGCCGGGCAGCGGTTGTCGAGAAAGGCCAGCCACTGGCGGCCGTTCAAGGTATGGCTGTTGGCGCCGGGGTAGTGGTTGCGGCACAGGCGCTTGAGCAGGGCGTTGATCTGCTGCAGCCAGGCGCCGGCCGGTGCGCCGTCGTAGGGGCGTGGCAGGCGGGCGAGCTCGGCCAGGGCTTCCAGGCGCACCGGGTCGAGCGGCAACTCGGCGCGTACCACCGGGCGCTTGCCCGGGCGCCAGCGGCGCAACCGCCACAGGCCCCAGGCCAGCAGCGGCAACAGCGCAAGCAACAGCCACCAGCCTGGTGCCGGCGGCCACAGGCCGATCGGCGGCGGTGCGATCAGCGGTTGCAGCTGGTCCAGCGGGTTCACTGGCCACTCCCGGGACGCTGGGCGTTCAGGTATTCGCGCAGTTGTTCGATCATCTCGCTCTGGGTGCTCAGCGGCATCAGCAGCACGCGCAGCTTCTGCGCCATCAGCTCCCAGCGCTCGATGCGCGCTTCGGCCTGGTGACGGTAAGCCTGGCGCAGGTTGGCGTCCAGGGTGTCGAGCTCCAGCTGCGCACCGCGTTGGGCGAAGCGCAGCAGGCCGGCGGCGGGCAGGGCGTGGTCGAGCGGGTCGGACACCGGCATCAGCAGCAGGTCGCAATGGCGCGAGAGCATGGCCAGGTGTTGCTCGGCCTGGGCGCTGAGCGAGCGTTCGTCGCAGATGACAATGGCCAGGCTGCCAGGGCGCAGCACCTCACGGGCGCGGCGCAGGGCCAGGCCAAGGCTGTCGGCCTGGGGCGCGGCTTCGGTGTGCAGGGCCTGGTTGACCTTGGCCAGGCGGTTGAGCAGCTGCAGCAGGCTCTGCTTGCTGCGCCGGGGTTTGATCTCGTGGTGCTCGTTGTCGCCGAACACCAGCCCGCCGATACGGTCGTTGTGGCCCAGCGCGGCCCAGCCGAACAGCGCGGCAGCTTCAGCGGCGAGTACCGACTTGAACATCAGCCCCGAGCCGAAGAACAGGCGCTGGCTCTGCTCGACGAGGATGAAAATCGGCCGTTCGCGTTCTTCGTGGAACAGCTTGGTGTGCGGTTCCTGGGTGCGTGCGGTGACGCGCCAGTCGATGTTGCGCACATCGTCACCGGCCTGGTACACGCGCACCTGGTCGAAGTCCACGCCCCGCCCGCGCAGCTTGGAATGGTGCAGGCCGACCAGCGGGCTGCGTTGGCCAGGGCGGGAAAACAACTGGATCTCGCGCACGCGGTGGCGCATGTCGATCAGTTCGGCGAGGCCGATGCGGATGCCGGGTTCGGCCTGCAGCGCGGTGGGCATGGGTCAGGCGACGGCCACGACGTCGAGAATGCGCTGGACCACGCGGTCCTGGTCGATCCCCGCGGCTTCGGCTTCGAACGACAGGATGATGCGGTGGCGCAGCACATCGAACAGCACCGCCTGGATGTCCTCGGGGCTGACGAAGTCGCGCCCGGCCAGCCAGGCATGGGCACGGGCGCAGCGGTCAAGCGCGATCGAGCCGCGCGGGCTGGCACCGTAGGCGATCCAGTCGGCCAACTCGGCATCGAACTTGGCCGGGGTGCGGGTAGCCATCACCAGTTGCACCAGGTATTCCTCCACGGCGTCGGCCATGTACAGGCCGAGGATTTCCTTGCGCGCGGCAAAGATCGCCTGCTGGCTGACCCGGCGCTCGGGCTTCACTTCGCCGCCCAGTGCTTCGCCACGGGCCTGGGCGAGGATACGGCGCTCTACGGCGGCATCGGGGAAGCCAATCTTTACGTGCATCAGGAAGCGGTCGAGCTGGGCTTCGGGCAGCGGGTAGGTGCCTTCCTGCTCGATCGGGTTCTGTGTGGCCATCACCAGGAACAGTGGCGACAGGTCGTAGGTGCTGCGGCCCACGCTGACCTGGCGTTCGGCCATGGCTTCGAGCAGCGCCGACTGCACCTTGGCCGGAGCACGGTTGATTTCATCGGCCAGCACCAGGTTGTGGAAGATCGGCCCCTGCTGGAACACGAAACTGCCGGTTTCCGGGCGATAGATCTCGGTGCCGGTGATGTCGGCGGGGAGCAGGTCGGGGGTGAACTGGATGCGATGGAACTGCGCCTCGATGCCTTCGGCCAGCTCTTTGATGGCCTTGGTCTTGGCCAGCCCCGGGGCCCCTTCGACCAGCATGTGGCCGTCGGCCAACAGCACGATCAACAGCCGCTCGACCAGTTTCTCCTGGCCTAGGATCTGAGAGGAAAGAAAGGTGCGTAGCGCGATCAGCGCTTCACGGTGTTCCATCGGCGGCGGTTCCTGGATATGCGCCAGGGGTGCGGGCAGCCTGGCAGGGGGGATACTTTAATCTATCCGTTGTGCCGCGTCGAAATCTGCACGCAGGCATTGCGGGGTTCGCTGATGTTTTCCCTGGACAATGTATCGCTTTCTGTCGCTTTCAAGGCGAACAGGAACCTGACCATGGGCAAGTCATACAGCGGTGTGCGAGTGGGCATTTTCTTTGACGGGACGGGCAACAACCAGGGCAATGCCTCCCAGCCGCCCAGCAACATTGCCCTGTTGCATGGGCTTTATCCGCAAGGGCGTGTGGCTGACCAAACGTTCATCAGCCTGTATGTGGAAGGCGTCGGTACGACCACGGGGGCGGCGGATTCGATGTATGCACAGGCAACCGGCCGAGGCGCAACGGGGGTACAGGCGCGTGTAGGCCAGGCGTTGGCCGCGGTTGCCGAGCAGTTGCGCTTGCTGGCTGCGCCCGAGCGGGTCGAATTCGACCTGTTCGGTTTCAGTCGCGGCGCGGCGGCGGCCAGGCAGTTGGCCAACCGGCTGGGCAGTGCTGAAGGGCTGCCGGCCGAGCTGCAGCGGGCGCGGCTGATCAACTTCATTGGCCTGTTCGACACGGTGGCGGCCATCGTCGAACCGCTGCGAGGTTGCTTCGATCCCGCCGCCGCGCGCCTGGGCGACCTCTGCCTTGGGTTGCCAGAGGGCATTGCCCGACAGGTGGTGCAACTGGTAGCCAGGGATGAGCAGCGGCACAACTTTGCCTTGGTGCGCAGCGGCAATGACATCATCGTACCTGGCGCGCATTCCGACGTTGGTGGCGGCTACCCGGAGTCGATGCTCGAGCAGGTGTTGCTCAACAAGCCCTTCTCGAGCCAAGTGACGCAAACAACGTCGGCCGAACGAACCAAGGCCTTTGCCCAGGCCCAGGCCTTGCTCGCCGACCTTGGCGACCCCAAGGCGAGTGTGCTGACGTGGGAAGTGCCGCTGAACGGAGGCCGGGCGCAGCGGGATGACGCGCAGAAACAGGTGTATGCGGCGGTTTATCGGGAGCGGCAGGTGCGTGGCCACCTGTCGCGGGTCTACCTGAGCATCATGCGCGAGCTGGGGCTGCGCAATGGCGTGCCTTTTCTGCCGTTGGGCGATGTCGAGGCGCACCGGCTGCCGGATGAGTTGCGGGGGATCAGTGGCACGCTGCACGACTATGTGCTGAACGGCGGGGAGGGGCTGTCCGCTGATGAGGAGGCGTTGCTGCAGGCAAGGTATGTTCATGCCTCGGCACACTGGAACGCAGTGAAGGGGCTGCACAGCAGCGGGCTGGATGTACTGTTTGTCGACCGGCCGGCGCAGGGGGGCAGGGTGGTGCATGAGAACCCTGTTGGCTGAGGGGCCGCCGACAGAACCTGCCTCATCACCGGCCGGGTGATGAGGCAGGAACTACCTTCAGTTTTTTGAGCTGGAGTGCTTGCGGCCCTGGTCGCACAGGGCGAACACCACTACCAGCACCCCGGCGATTGCCAGGATCAGCGCCACACCGTCGGTGGAGTGGGTCGCCGAGCCGGCCACCAGGGCCAGGCCGCCCAGCGGTGCCAGGCCACCGGCTACCGCCGTGCCGATCTCACGGCCCGTACCGAAGCCCGAGGAGCGCGTTTGGGTCGGGAACTGGCGGCTGAGGAACGAACCTTGCGGGGCGAACATCATCGGCGCGAGGATGCCGGTGCCGATCGCGATGGCGATGTAGATCCGGGTGGGCTCACCGGTGCCCAGCAGCTGCAGGAACGGGTAGGCGAACAGTGCCGACAGGACCCCGCCGAGCATCAGCACGGTCTTGCTGCTCCAACGGTCACACAGCCAACCGAAGAACGGCACGGCGAAGATGGCCACGAGGCTGGCAATGGTCACCGACAGCGAAGTGACATGCGCTTCCACACCTTTGAACTGGGTCAGGTAGGCCAGCGAGAAGGTCTTGAAAATGTAGCTCAGGGCGTTGTAGCCGATGGCCACGAAGAACACCACGGCCAGGCCCTTGATGTCGTTCCTGAACAACAGCTTCAATGGCGACACCTGTGGCTTGCTGCTGTCGGCCTTGTCCAGCTCCTTGAAGTCCGGTGTTTCCGGGATGCTCTTGCGCACCCACAGGCCGATCGCCACCAGGGCGATGCTGGCGATGAACGGGATGCGCCAGCCACCGGCCAGGAGGAATTCGTTACCGTTCATGGTCAGCAGGTACACCGTCAGCGACGACAGCAGCAGCCCCAGGTTCAGCCCCAGCGCCGGCCAGGCGCCCTGGCTGCCGCGCTTGCCTTCGCTGGCATGTTCATAGGAGGTGACCGCCGCGCCAGACAGCTCGGCCCCCGCGCCCAGGCCCTGGATGATGCGGATCACCACCAGCAGGATCGGTGCCCAGATGCCGATGCTGGCGTAGCTTGGGATCAGCCCGATCAGCGCCGTGCACACGCCCATCATGCAGAAGGTGATCACCAGCACGTGCTTGCGCCCGAAACGGTCGCCCAGGTAGCCGAACAGAATGCCGCCGAATGGGCGGGCAATGAAGCCGATGGCGAAGGTGGAGAAGGCCAGCAGCGAGGCCACCGCCGGGTTGCTGGCGTCGAAGAAGATCTTCGAAAACACGATCGCGGCCATCGTTGCGTAGAGGTAGAAGTCGTACCACTCCAGCATCGAGCCGAAGATGGTCGCCGCCGCCACCTTGCGCAGGCGCTTGCGTTGCTGTTGCGGGGTCTCGTGCGCGGCCGGGGCCGCCTCATGTACCGACATGGGGGGTTCCTTATTGTCTTTGTAGTTGTGGGTGAAGCAGATTTCAGCGGGCCTTGAGGATCTTCGCGGCGATCATCTGGCCGATCGGAATGGCCGAGGTGGCAGCCGGCGACGGGGCATTGCAGACATGCACCATGCGCGGGGTCTCGGCGAACAGGAAGTCATGCACCAGGGTGCCATCGCGCATCACTGCCTGGGCGCGAATACCCGCCTCGTAGGGCAGCAGGTCTTCCACTTGCAGCGACGGGCAATACTTGCGGCACTGTTCCAGGTAGCCGCGCTTGAACAGCGAGTTCTTCATCTCGGTGGTGCCGGAGCCGAGGTTGTTCCAGAGGGTTTTCCAGAAGCCCGGGAAGCTGGCGTACTCGGCGACGTCGCGCCAGTTGAGCGAAAACTTGCGGTAGTTCTCGCGACCGAAGCCGAGCACGGCATTCGGGCCGACGGTGACGCTGCCGTCGATCATGCGCGTCAGGTGCACGCCGAGGAATGGCAGCTCCGGGTCGGGGATCGGGTAGATCAGGTGGTTGACGATCTGGTTCTTGCTGGCCGGCAGGCGGTAGTACTCACCGCGGAAGGGAATGATCTGATGCTCGATCTTCACCCCGGCCAGGCGCGCCAGGCGGTCGGACTGCAGGCCGGCGCAGGCTACCAGCTGGCGTGCGCGCCAGGTGTGGCTGTCGGTGCCGACGGCGACATGGTCGGCGTGCTCCTGGATGGCACGCACGCGGGTGGACAGGTGCACTTCGCCGCCAGCCTGGCGGATCACCTTGGCCATGGCGTTGCACACCTGGGTGTAATCGACGATGCCGGTGGCATCGAGGAACAGCGCGCCCTTGCCGACGATGTTCGGCTCACGTTCGGCCAGTGCGGCCGCATCCAGGCGCTCGACCCTCAGGCCGTTCTGTTGCGAGCGCTCGTACAGCGCCTGCATGCGTTGCACTTCCAGTTCGTTGGAGGCCACCAGCAGCTTGCCACAGACCTCGAAGGCAATGCCGTGCTCGGTGCAGAAGTTTTTGGTCGCCTGGGCGCCGCGCTTGCACAGTTCGGCCTTCAGGCTGCCAGGCGCGTAGTAGATGCCCGCGTGGATCACCCCGCTGTTGTGGCCGGTCTGGTGGCGGCCGAGGCTGGCTTCCTTCTCAAGGATCAGCAGAGATGCGCCCGGGCGTTGTTCGAGCAGGGCCATCGCGGTGGCAAGGCCGACGATGCCGCCGCCGATGATGCAGTAGTCATAAGTCATGCAGGGGTACCTTGGTGTTCTTGTCGGTGGATCTGCTTATCAGGTTGTCAGACTAAGTAGTGCGCAAAACGGCCCGCATCAGGCCGCGTCAGTTTCTCCGGGGGTCAGTCGAGGGCGGGCAGGTCTATCTTCAGGCGCTTGGCCGAGGCGCGAAGATGCGCTTCGGCGCAGGCTGCGGCCGCGTGGCGGTCGCCATCGGCGATCGCCTGGTACAGTGCCTGGTGCTCGCGGTTGGCCTCGGCCGAACCGCCCACCGAGTGGGCGGCGGAGTTTTCCCAGGCGGTGCGCCGCGCACTGGCCAGCTGGCCGCCGAGGAAGTCGTGGAAGGCCACGAAGTAATCATTCTTGCTGGCTTCGGCAATCGCCCGGTGGAAGGCCACGTCGGCGGCCGAGGCGGTGGCGAAGTCGCTGCGCTTGTCGAGCATTTCCTGCAGGGCCTTGGCCATGTGCGCCAGGTCCTGCTCATCACGACGGCGGGCGGCGATGGCGGCGGCCTGGGTCTCGATCCACAGGCGCATTTCGAACATCTGGGTAAGGTCTGGCTTGCGGCCATGGCTGCCGGGGAAGCGGAATACGGTACCCGCAGGCGTTTGCGAGATGTAGGAGCCGAGCCCGCGCCGGGCGATCAGCACACCGTCGGCCTTGAGCTGCGCCACGGCCTCGCGCACCACCGAGCGGCTGACATTCAGCTGTTCGGCCAGTTGCTGTTCGGTGGGCAGGCGCGATTCGGCGGCCAGGCGGCCGGAATCGATCTCGCTACGGATGGCGCTGACGACCCGGTCTACCAGGGTGTCGGGGCGCTGGAGCTCTAGCATGGGAACGGTTGCCTAGTTATCAGGTTGTCAGACAATGCCTGTGGTCGGGGTGGGTGTCAATGGGTTCGGTGGGGCTGCGGGGGCATGTCTTGAGAGTTTGGTCGCGTATGAGACCGAGCGCCGCTCGCGCGGCGCTCGATCTCATTGGCGCTGCAAATCGCCCGGCGTGCACCCAGCACCCACTACAAAAATCACAGCTCGCTGACAAAGGTGCCGGTGCCATCGAGAATATTGCGCAATGTCAGCGCCACCTCCTCAAGGTCGGTCCCCGCCGAAGTGAGGACGATCTCCAGCGCCTCATCCCCTTTCAGTGCATCACGATCCCCGGCCGCCACTTCGATCAGCAGGCGCTGCGCGCTCAAGGTCACCTTCAACCCATCCAGCGTCGACGGCTCGTCATCCAGGGTCAGGTCGATGGTGTCTTCATCCGGATAACGGGTCAGCAAGAACATCTGCCCCTTGTCGCTGTGGCAGCACAAGGTCGCCATGTTGTCTTCCTCGTCATCGCAAGGGGTGGCGAACAGCACGGCGGTGTGGATTTGCATGGCGACGACTCGGTCCAGTGAATTGATGGGGAATTCTGACAGCCTTGCGGCCATCCATAAACGTAAAGTTACCAGCCCTTGACCGAAATTGTCGCAGCCTCGCAAGCGGCAATGACCGCTCAGTCGTTAAGCTTCGGCGAGCCCTGGACGTGCCTGCCACGTTCAACGTCTGGTTTTTACCGTCCGGCTTGCCATGGGTTGGCTATCGTTGATCCGTACATGGCGGACATGCGCGACGCTTCAACTATTACAAAGCCCAAGCGGAGTACCACAGATGGCGTTCTTCACCGCAGCCAGCAAAGCCGACTTCCAGCACCAACTGCAAGCGGCCCTGGCGCAGCACATCAGCGAACAGTCCCTGCCACAAGTGGCGCTGTTCGCCGAGCAGTTCTTCGGCATCATCTCTCTGGACGAACTCACCCAGCGCAGGCTTTCGGACCTTGCCGGCTGTACCCTCTCGGCGTGGCGCATCATCGAGCGCTTCGACCCCGAATACCCGCAAGTGCGGGTGTACAACCCTGATTACGAGCGCAATGGCTGGCAGTCGACCCACACCGTGGTCGAAGTGCTGCATCACGACTTGCCGTTCCTGGTCGACTCGGTGCGCACCGAGCTCAACCGCCGCGGCTACAGCATCCACACCCTGCAGACCACGGTGCTCAGCGTGCGCCGGGGTGCCAAGGGCGAACTGCTCGAACTGCTGCCCAAGGGCACCCAGGGCGAAGGCGTGCGCCATGAGTCGCTGATGTACCTGGAGATCGACCGCTGCGCCAATGCCGCCGAACTGACCGTGCTGGCCCGCGAGATCGAGCAGGTGCTGGCCGAAGTGCGCGTGGCGGTGGCTGATTTCGAGCCGATGAAAGCCAAGCTGCGCGACATCGTCGCCGAGGTGGAAAACACCGCCTACGGCCCGGCCCAGCATGAAAAGGGCGAGGTCAAGGCCTTCCTCGAATGGCTGCTGGACAACCACTTCACCTTCCTCGGCTACGAAGAGTTCACCGTCCAGGCCGACAGCGACGGTGGCCAGATGGACTACGACGAGCAGTCGTTCCTCGGCCTGCCACGCCGCCTGCGGGTGGGCCTGACGGCGGAAGAACTGCGCATCGAAGACTACGCCGTGGCCTACCTCAACGAGCCGCTGCTGCTGTCGTTCGCCAAGGCCGCGCTGCCCAGCCGCGTGCATCGCCCGGCCTACCCGGACTACGTGTCGATCCGCCAGCTGGATGCCGACGGCAAGGTCATCAAGGAGCACCGCTTCATGGGCCTGTACACCTCGTCGGTGTACGGCGAGAGCGTGCATGCCATCCCGTACATCCGCGTGAAGGTCGCCGAAGTCGAACGCCGTTCCGGCTTTGACCCGAAAGCACACCTGGGCAAGGAACTGGCCCAGGTGCTCGAAGTGCTGCCACGCGACGACCTGTTCCAGACCCCGATCGACGAGTTGTTCAACACCGTCATGTCGATCGTGCAGATCCAGGAGCGCAACAAGATCCGCGTTTTCCTGCGCAAGGACCCGTACGGGCGCTTCTGCTACTGCCTGGCCTACGTGCCACGCGAGATCTACTCCACCGAAGTGCGGCAGAAGATCCAGCAGGTGCTGATGGAGCGCCTGAAGGCCAGCGACTGCGAGTTCTGGACCTTCTTCTCCGAATCGGTTCTGGCGCGCGTGCAGCTGATTCTGCGGGTCGACCCGAAGAACCGCATCGACATCGACCCGCAGCAACTGGAAAACGAAGTGATCCAGGCCTGCCGCTCGTGGCATGACGACTACTCGGCGCTGGTCATCGAGAACTTCGGCGAAGCCCAGGGCACCAACATCCTGGCTGACTTCCCCAAAGGCTTCCCGGCTGGCTACCGCGAGCGCTTCCCGGCGCATTCGGCGGTGGTCGACCTGCAGCACGTGGTGGCGCTGTCCGAGCACAAGCCGCTGGCGATGAGTTTCTACCAGCCGCTGACCCGCCTGGGCGAGCGCCTGCTGCACTGCAAGCTGTACCATGCCGATACCCCGCTGGCGCTGTCGGACGTGCTGCCGATCCTGGAAAACCTCGGCCTGCGCGTACTCGGCGAGTTCCCATACCGCCTGCGCCACACCAGCGGGCGCGAGTTCTGGATCCACGACTTCGCCTTTACCTACAGCGAAGGCCTGGACCTGGACATCCAGCAGCTCAACGACATCCTGCAGGATGCCTTCATCCACATCGTCAAGGGCGACGCCGAGAACGATGCCTTCAACCGTCTGGTGCTCACCGCCGGCCTGCCATGGCGTGACGTGGCGTTGCTGCGTGCCTATGCCCGTTACCTGAAGCAGATCCGCCTGGGCTTCGACCTGGGCTACATCGCCAGCACCCTGAACAACCACACCGAGATCGCCCGCGAGCTGACCCGGTTGTTCAAGACCCGCTTCTACCTGGCGCGCAAGCTCACCAGCGAAGACCTGGACGACAAGCAGCAACGCCTGGAGCAGGCGATCCTCACCGCCCTGGACGATGTTCAGGTGCTCAACGAGGACCGCATCCTGCGCCGCTACCTGGACCTGATCAAGGCCACCCTGCGCACCAACTTCTACCAGCCGGATGGCAACGGCCAGAACAAGTCGTACTTCAGCTTCAAGTTCAACCCCAAGCTGATTCCCGAGCTGCCCAAGCCTGTGCCGAAGTTCGAGATCTTCGTCTATTCGCCACGGGTCGAGGGCGTGCACCTGCGCTTTGGCAATGTTGCCCGCGGCGGCCTGCGCTGGTCGGACCGCGAGGAAGACTTCCGCACCGAAGTGCTGGGCCTGGTCAAGGCCCAGCAGGTGAAGAACTCGGTGATCGTGCCGGTCGGCGCCAAGGGTGGCTTCCTGCCGCGCCGGCTGCCGCTGGGCGGTAGCCGTGACGAGATCGCCGCCGAGGGCGTGGCGTGCTATCGCATCTTCATCTCCGGCCTGCTCGACATCACCGACAACCTCAAGGATGGCGGCGTGGTGCCGCCGGCCAACGTGGTGCGTCACGATGACGACGACCCGTACCTCGTTGTTGCAGCCGACAAGGGCACCGCGACCTTCTCCGACATCGCCAACGGCATTGCCATCGATTACGGCTTCTGGCTCGGCGACGCGTTCGCCTCGGGTGGCTCGGCCGGTTATGACCACAAGAAGATGGGTATCACCGCCCGTGGCGCCTGGGTCGGTGTGCAGCGCCACTTCCGCGAGCGCGGCATCAATGTGCAGCAGGACCCGATCACCGTGATCGGCATCGGCGACATGGCCGGCGACGTGTTCGGCAACGGCCTGCTGATGTCCGACAAATTGCAACTGGTGGCAGCGTTCAACCACCTGCACATCTTCATCGACCCGAACCCGGACCCGGCCACCAGCTTCGTCGAGCGCAAGCGCCTGTTCGACCTGCCGCGCTCGGCCTGGAGCGACTACGACACCAGCATCATGTCCGAAGGCGGCGGGATCTTCCCACGCAGCGCCAAAAGCATCGCCATCAGCCCGCAGATGAAGGAACGCTTCGCTATCGAAGCCGACCGCCTGACCCCCACCGAACTGCTGCACGCGCTGCTCAAGGCGCCGGTCGACCTGCTGTGGAACGGCGGTATCGGGACCTACGTCAAGGCCAGCACTGAAAGCCATGCCGATGTCGGCGACAAGGCCAACGATGCCCTGCGGGTCAACGGCAACGAACTGCGCTGCAAGGTGGTAGGCGAGGGCGGCAACCTCGGCATGACCCAGCTCGGTCGTGTCGAATTCGGCCTGCATGGCGGCGCCACCAACACCGACTTCATCGACAACGCCGGTGGCGTGGACTGCTCCGACCACGAGGTCAATATCAAGATCCTGCTCAATGAAGTGGTGCAGGGTGGCGACATGACCGAGAAGCAGCGCAACCAGTTGCTCGGCAGCATGACCGACGAAGTGGCTGGCCTGGTGCTGGGCAACAACTACAAGCAGACCCAGGCCCTGTCGCTGGCAGCCCGCCGCGCCCGCGAGCGGATCGCCGAATACAAGCGCCTGATGGCCGACCTCGAAAGCCGTGGCAAGCTGGACCGCGCGATCGAGTTCCTGCCGTCCGAGGAACAGCTGGCCGAGCGCCTGGCGGCTGGCCAGGGCCTGACCCGCGCCGAGCTGTCGGTGCTGATCTCGTACAGCAAGATCGACCTCAAGGAGCAGCTGCTCAAGTCGCTGGTGCCGGACGACGACTACCTGACCCGCGACATGGAAACCGCTTTCCCGCCGTCGCTGGTCAGCAAGTTCGCCGACGCCATGCGCCGTCACCGCCTGAAGCGCGAAATCGTCAGCACCCAGATCGCCAACGACCTGGTCAACAACATGGGTATCACCTTCGTCCAGCGCCTGAAGGAGTCGACCGGCATGAGCCCGGCCAACGTCGCCGGGGCCTATGTGATCGTGCGTGACATCTTCCACCTGCCGCACTGGTTCCGCCAGATCGAGGCGCTGGACTATCAGGTGCCGGCGGAGATCCAGCTGACCCTGATGGACGAGCTGATGCGCCTGGGCCGCCGCGCCACCCGCTGGTTCCTGCGCAGCCGCCGCAACGAGCAGGATGCCGGGCGTGACAGCGCGCACTTCGGGCCGAAGATCGCCCAGTTGGGGCTCAAGCTCGACGAGCTGCTGGAGGGCCCGACCCGCGAGCGCTGGATGGTGCGTTACCAGAGCTTCGTCGACGCCGGCGTGCCAGAATTGCTGGCGCGCATGGTTGCCGGTACCACCCACCTGTACACCTTGCTGCCGATCATCGAGGCCTCGGACGTAACGGGCCATGACCCGGCGCAGGTGGCCAGGGCGTTCTTCGCCGTGGGCAGCGCGCTGGACCTGACCTGGTACCTGCAGGAAATCAGCAACCTGCCGGTGGAAAACAACTGGCAGGCCCTGGCCCGCGAGGCGTTCCGTGACGACATCGACCTGCAGCAGCGGGCGATCACCATCTCGGTCTTGCAGATGGCCGATGCGCCGGAAGACATGGACGCCCGGGTGGCGCTGTGGGCCGAGCAGCACCGGGTGATGGTCGAGCGTTGGCGCGCAATGCTCGACGACCTGCGCAACGCCACCGGCACCGACTATGCGATGTACGCCGTGGCCAACCGCGAACTGGTCGACCTGGCGTTGAGTGGCCAGGCGGCGGTGGTGCCGTCGTGAACCTGGTAATGAGGTAAACGAAAGCCCCGGCAGCGATGCCGGGGCTTTTTAGTACTGCTGTGCCGGCCCTTTCGCGGGTAAACCCGCTCCTACAGGTATGGCGCATACCCCAAGGTCAGCAGATCCCTGTGGGAGCGGGCTTGCCCGCGAAAGGGCCGCTGAAGGCTTACTTGAATCTACGCTCCACGCCTTTTTCCACCAGGATCTTCGCCGAAATCTCTTCCACCGAAAAATGCGTCGAATTGATGTTGGGAATGTTCTCCCGGCGGAACAGGTTCTCCACCTCGCGCACCTCGAATTCGCACTGGGCAAAGCTCGAATAGCGGCTGTTGGGCTTGCGCTCGTGGCGGATAGCGGTCAGGCGGTCGGGGTCGATGGTCAGGCCGAACAGCTTGCTGTGGTGCTTCTTCAGCACCGCCGGCAATTGCAGGCGCTCCATGTCGTCCTCGGTCAGCGGGTAGTTGGCGGCGCGAATACCGAACTGCATGGCCATGTACAGGCAGGTGGGCGTCTTGCCGCAGCGCGATACGCCGACCAGGATCAGGTCGGCCTTGTCGTAGTAGTGGGTGCGCGCGCCGTCGTCGTTGTCCAGGGCGAAATTCACCGCCTCGATGCGTTCCATGTAGTTGGAATTGCCACCAATCGAATGCGACTTGCCGACGGAATACGACGAATGGGCCGTCAGTTCCTGCTCGAGCGGGGATAAAAACGAAGAAAAGATGTCGATCATGAAGCCGTTCGACGTCGCCAGGATCTCCCGGATGTCCTGATTGACGATGGTGTCGAAGATGATCGGCCGCATGCCATCGCGCTCTGCGGCGGCATTGATCTGCTGCACCATGGTCCGTGCTTTTTCCGGGCTGTCGATGTACGGACGAGTGAATTTATTGAACGGAATGCTTTCGAATTGAGCGAGCAGGCTCTGGCCCAGGGTTTCGGCGGTGATGCCGGTGCCATCGGAGATGAAGAACGCGGTTCGTTTCATTTGCGATCTGGGCCTTAAGCTGATGACGTTTCTTGGATATGATAAGTTCGGTTTGCCGAATGCGGCTGTCAGCAATTCTGCCATATTTTGCGAACCTATATTCCAGGTACAGGCCACAAGCGTCCGGCCCAGTCAACGAAGGCAGGCGGGCGCCCTTGAGCTTTTCCAATACAGTTAGTGGAGAGATCACCTTGGTAGAGTACGTAGTTTCCCTCGATAAGCTCGGCGTCCACGATGTGGAGCATGTGGGGGGCAAGAACGCATCCCTGGGCGAGATGATCAGCAACCTTGCCGGTGCTGGCGTGTCGGTGCCGGGCGGCTTTGCCACTACGGCTCAGGCGTACCGTGACTTTCTCGAACAGAGTGGCCTGAACAACAAGATCCATGCGGCACTCGATGCCCTCGACGTGGATGACGTCAACGCCCTGGCCAAGACCGGCGCGCAGATCCGTCAGTGGGTCATGGAGGCCGATTTCCCGGCCCGCCTGGATGCAGAAATCCGCACCGCCTTCGCCGAAATGTCTCAGGGCAACGACAACATGGCCGTGGCCGTGCGTTCCTCGGCCACCGCCGAAGACCTGCCGGACGCCTCGTTCGCCGGCCAGCAGGAAACCTTCCTCAACATCCGTGGCGTCGACAACGTGATCCGCGCGGCCAAGGAAGTGTTCGCCTCGCTGTTCAACGACCGCGCCATCGCCTACCGCGTGCACCAGGGCTTCGACCACAAGCTGGTGGCGCTGTCCGCCGGCGTGCAGCGCATGGTCCGTTCGGAAACCGGCACCGCCGGCGTGATGTTCACCCTCGACACCGAGTCGGGCTTCCGTGACGTGGTGTTCATCACCGGCGCCTACGGCCTGGGTGAAACCGTGGTGCAGGGCGCGGTCAACCCTGACGAATTCTACGTGCACAAACAAACCCTGCAGGCTGGCCGCCCGGCCATCCTGCGCCGCAACCTGGGCAGCAAGGCGATCAAGATGGTCTATGGCGACGAAGCCAAGGCCGGCCGCTCGGTCAAGACCATCGAGGTCGACCGTGCCGATCGCGCCCGTTTCTGCCTGAGCGACGACGAAGTCAACGAACTGGCCAAGCAGGCGATGATCATCGAGCAGCACTACCAGCGCCCGATGGACATCGAGTGGGCCAAAGACGGTGATGACGGCAAGCTGTACATCGTCCAGGCTCGCCCTGAGACCGTGAAGAGCCGCGCCAGCGCCAACGTCATGGAACGTTACCTGCTTAAAGAGAAGGGCACCGTGCTGGTCGAAGGTCGCGCCATTGGCCAGCGCATTGGCGCCGGCAAGGTCCGCGTGATCAACGACGTGTCCGAGATGGACAAGGTGCAGCCCGGCGACGTGCTGGTTTCCGATATGACCGACCCGGACTGGGAACCGGTCATGAAGCGTGCCAGCGCCATCGTCACCAACCGTGGCGGGCGCACCTGCCACGCGGCGATCATCGCCCGTGAGCTGGGCATCCCGGCCGTGGTCGGTTGCGGCAATGCCACCCAGGTGCTGAAAGACGGCCAGGGCGTGACCGTATCCTGCGCCGAAGGCGACACCGGCTTCATCTTCGAGGGTGAGCTGGGCTTCGACGTCAAGCAGAACTCGGTGGACGCCATGCCGGAGCTGCCGTTCAAGATCATGATGAACGTCGGCAACCCGGACCGCGCCTTCGACTTCGCCCAGCTGCCCAACGCCGGTGTGGGCCTGGCACGCCTGGAATTCATCATCAACCGCATGATCGGCGTGCACCCCAAGGCGCTGCTGAACTACGCAGGCCTGCCAGCCGACCTGAAAGAAAGCGTCGACAAGCGCATCGCCGGCTACAACGACCCGGTCGGCTTCTATGTCGAAAAACTGGTCGAGGGCATCAGCACCCTGGCTGCGGCCTTCTACCCGAAAAAGGTCATCGTGCGCCTGTCGGACTTCAAGTCCAACGAGTACGCCAACCTGATCGGCGGCAAGCTGTACGAGCCGGAAGAAGAAAACCCGATGCTGGGCTTCCGCGGCGCCTCGCGCTACATCAGCGAGTCGTTCCGCGACTGCTTCGAGCTTGAGTGCCGTGCGTTGAAGCGCGTGCGCAACGAGATGGGCCTGACCAACGTCGAGATCATGGTG